>VFQP010000234.1_pt1 | contig 134609 bp, 134 predicted proteins | sample 3512351 | NCBI WGS metagenome assembly VFQP01 (sample SAMN10412372, study PRJNA504923) | tailings metagenome | isolation source: Relicate 1 Philex TSF1 revegetated site | place: Philippines: Tuba, Benguet | collected 2017-08-29 | reverse complement strand
CGAGGGCGCGACGTCGCACACCGCCACGCTGCCCGCGGGGGAGTGGGTGCACGCGCCCACCGGAGAGCACGTGACGGGCGGCGGCAGCCACACGTCCGACGTGCCGTGGCACGACACCCCGGTGTACGTGCGGGCTGCCGACTGGCCGACCCTCCGCGACGCGCTGCGTTCGTGACTCAGGCTGTACGGCCCGTGGTGAGCGGTCAACACACCACATCGGGCATCTCAGCCTGGGTTGCGAACACGACGGCTCTAGGCTGACAGGGTGCTGCAGCCGATCATCGCCGGGGTCGTCGGCGCACTCACCGGTTTCGCCAGTTCGTTCGCTCTCGTCATCGCGGGGCTCATCGCGGTGGGGGCGAGCCCCGCGGAGGCGGCGAGCGGACTGCTGGTGCTGTGCATCGCGCAGGCCGTGCTGGCCGGGCTGCTGTCGTGGCGGTTCCGGCTGCCCCTGAGCTTCGCGTGGTCGACGCCCGGCGCCGCGCTGCTGGTCGCCGCCGAGGGCACGACCGGCTCGTACGCTGCGGCCGTCGGGGCCTTCCTGGTGTGCGGGCTGCTCATCGTCGTGAGCGGGCTGTGGCCGTGGCTCGGTCGGGCGATGACGCGCATCCCGATGCCCCTCGCGGGGGCGATGCTCGCGGGCATCCTCTTCCCGATCTGCATCGCGCCCGTCACCGCCGTCATCGAGGAGCCGCTGCTGGCGGCCCCCGTCGTGCTGGTGTGGCTGCTGCTGGTGCGCTGGCTGCCCCGCTGGGCGGTGCCCGCGGCGATGCTGGTCGCGATCGTCGGCGTCGTCATCAGCGCCGGCGATGAGTGGATGCGCGACGCGAGCCTCGCGCCGGCCCTCACCGTCACGGCGCCCGTGCTCGACCCGCTCGTGATCATCTCGCTCGGAGTGCCCCTGTACGTCGTCACGATGGCGGGGCAGAACGTGCCCGGGTTCGCGGTGCTCACGACCCTCGGCTTCCGCGATGTGCCTGCCCGCCGCATGCTGGCGGCGACGGGTGCGGCGACGGCGGTGACCGCCCCGTTCGGCGGCTACGCGCTCAACCTCGCGGCACTGACCGCAGCGCTCATGGCCGGGCCCGACTCGCACCCCGACCCGTCGCGCCGCTGGGTGGCGCCCATCGCCGGCGGGGTGACCTACGTGCTGCTGGGCCTCGGCGCGGGCGCGGCCACGGCCCTCGTCGCGGCCGCCCCGCCGATCCTCATCATCGCCGTCGCCGGGCTCGCCCTGCTCGGCGCCTTCACGACCGGCATCGTCAGCGCGTTCGAGGCGCCCGAGACCCGTCTGACGGCGGCCGTGACCCTCATCGTCGTGGCGTCGGGGGTCGTCGTGCTCGGCATCGGCAGCGCCTTCTGGGGGCTCGTCGTCGGCGCGCTGGTGATGCTCGTCACGCGACCGAGGAGTAGTCTCGGCGCGACCCCGACCGAGGAGGCGACATGACCACCCCGCAGCCCGCCCCGCATCCAGCTCACGCCGCCCGCGCCGCCGAGCGCGCCGCCGACCGGCGCACCAGCACCATCGGCGCCGCCCGCAAGGGCGCCATCTACGGCATCATCGTGTCGTTCTCGCTCGCCGCGGTCGTCGGCATCATCGCCCTGCTCGGCGGTGACTTCGGTGAGACGCAGGGCAAGATCATCCTCACCACCCTGCTCATGGGGGCGACGAGCATCACCGCGCTCTGCCACCTGGCGATCGCCGATCGCGCTATGCGCATGGTCGGCTTCGTGGGCCTCGCCGCGAGCACCGTCACCCTCGTGACCGGCCTCGTGCTCATCTGGCGCGACTGGAACGCGCCGGGCTTCGACGACTGGTTCAAGGTCTTCGCCACCGCCGGCATCCTCGCGGTGAGTTTCGCGCACGCGAACCTGCTGCTGCTGCTCGCGGGGCGTCGACGCGCCATCATCCGGGTCGGTCTCATGGTGACGCTCCTCATGATCGCGGCCGTCGCCATCATGTTCATCCTCCCCGTCGTCTCCAACGGTGAGATTCCCGGACCGGACAACGAGGAGTGGTACACGCGCCTGCTCGGGGTCGTCGGCATCCTCGACGTTCTCGGCACCGTCGTCGTGCCCGTGCTCGCGATCTTCGTGCGCGATGCCCCGGCGATCGCGGTCGTCGATGCGGCGGGGGCGGCGGATGCCCCGCACCGCGCCGATCTGCCCGCCGGCTCGCTCGCGCTCACCCTGCCGGCCGATGTCGCGACCGCCCTCGAGCACCGCGCCGCGGCCGACGGGGTGGATGCCGCCACCGCCGCGGTCGCCGCCCTGCGGCGCGGGCTGCAGTAGCGGCCCCTGCGCCGACGGGCTCGCACCGCATCAGTAGCCTGGGAGCATGACCGACCCGGCCAACGCCCTGCCGCTCGACGAGACCTCGCGGGTGGCGCTCGCCGCGCAGGGCCTCGACTACGCCGCGCTCGACACGGGCGGCACCGAGGGCACCGTCGCGGGCAGCCGCGAGGCTGCGGCCCACGAGCGCTGGCTGCAGGCCTACCACCGGGGCTTCCACTTCGAGGGCTTGAGCCCCGAGCAGCTCGGGGAGTACCGGGCGGCTCTCGCCGCCCCGCGCACGGTCGGCGTGTGGGATGCGACGGCGGCGGAGGCGGAGCATCCCATCGCCACGGTCGCGTCATGGCGCTCACCGCTCAGCCTCGGCGAGACCGCCGAGGGGGAGGCCCGCACGCTCGAGGGCTGGGCGATCAGCCTGGTGTCGGTGGCGGCGACCCACCGGCGACGCGGCATCGCGAACGCCCTGCTCGAGGGCGAGCTGCGGGCGGCGCACGCCGCGGGGCTGCCGATGGCGATGCTGACCGTGTCAGAAGCGACGATCTACGGCCGCTGGGGGTTCGGGCCGGCGGCGAGCATCGCCGCCCTGCGCATCGACACCCGCGCGCTGCGGTTCACCGCCCCCCTGCCCTCCGGGCGGGTGCACCGGGTCGGCACGGCGAGCCTGCGACCGCTCGTGCCCGAGCTGGCGCGTCGCGCGGGGCAGCGCCGGGGCGGGGATGTGCCGCAGCGCCCGCTGCACTGGGACCGCCTCCTCGGGCTGTCGACCCGCACGGCCGCGCGCGCGAACGCTCTGCGCGCGGTGCGGTACGACGACGACCGCGGCGAGCCGCAGGGCTTCGCGGTCTACGCGCTCGCCGGCAACCCGAGCGACTTCGCCGACCACACCCTCACGGTCGAGTACCTCTGCGCCGCGACCGACGACGCTCTCGTCGCGCTGTGGCACTACCTCCTCGACCAGGACCTCGTGACGACCGTCGTCGCCCCGATGCGCCCCGTCGACGACCCGGTCGCGTGGATGCTCGCTAACCCCCGCGCGGTGCGCGCGGCCCCGTGCGATCACCTGTGGTTGCGGGTGCTCGATGTGCGGGCGGCTCTCACCGCGCGCCCCTACGCGGTGTCGGGCAGCGCGCTGCTGCGGGTCTCCGACCGTCTCGGCTTCGCCGCGGGCGACTGGATGCTCGAGGTGGATGCCAACGGCGCCGCGAGCGTCACGACCGCGCCCTCGTCGCTCGCAGACCGGCCCGCGCCGGGCATGCCGGTCGTGGCGCTCGATGTCGCGGAGCTCGGCAGCCTCCTGCTGGGCGGCACGAGCGCCGAGACGCTGCGCGTCGCCGGTCGGCTTGCCGAGCGCACGCCCGGCGCGGCCGCGCAGCTCGACACGCTGCTGCGGGTGCCGCGCGCGCCGTTCCTCAGCTACTGGTTCTGACCCCGTGGCGGTGGGGCCGCGGCGCCGCGCCTCCGCGTCGGCGGGCTACGCGGCGAGCCCGCGGCGCTGCAGCAGCGGCTCGATCTCGGCGTCGCGCCCGCGGAACGCGCGGTAGGCCTCGAGCGGGTCGCCCGCGCCGCCGAGCCCGAGCACGGAGCTGCGGAACCGGTCGCCGTTGGCCCGGGTGAGCCCGCCGTTCTGCTCGAACCACTGCACGGTGTCGGCGTCGAGCACCTCGCTCCAGATGTAGCTGTAGTAGCCGGCGTCGTAGCCGCCCGAGAAGGTGTGGGCGAAGTACGTCGAGCTGTAGCGGGTGGGCACGGCCGGGTTGTCGAGACCGACGCGCGCAAGGGCGGCGGCTTCGAAGGCGGCGACATCCGTCACGGCGGCGGCCTCCGCGGCGCTGAGCGTGTGCCAGGCCTGGTCGAGCAGCGCCGCGGCGAGGTACTCGCTCGTCGCGAAGCCCTCGCCCCACAGCTGCGCGGCCCTAACGCGCTCGAGCACCTCGGCGGGGATCGGCTCGCCCGTCTCGTGGTGCACGGCGTAGTCGTTCACGATCTCGGGCCAGAGCATCCACATCTCGTTCACCTGGCTGGGGAACTCGACGAAGTCGCGGTACACGTTCGTGCCGGTGAACCGCGGGTAGGTGACGTGCGCGAACAGGCCGTGCAGCGCGTGCCCGAACTCGTGGAAGAACGTGTTGACCTCGTCGAAGGTGAGCAGCGTCGGCTCGCCCGCGGCGGGCTTGGGCACGTTGAGGTTGTTGACGACGACCGTCGGATGCCCGAGCAGCGTGTTCTGCCCGATCAGCTCGTTCATCCACGCGCCGCCGCGCTTGCTGTCGCGGGTGTAGAGGTCGAGCAGGTAGAGCCCGAGGTCGGAGCCATCCTCGTTGCGCACCTCGAACACCCGCACCTCGTCGGTGTAGCCCTGCAGATCCGTCCGCTCGGTGAACGTGATGCCGTACACCTTCGTGGCGGCGGCGAAGACTCCGCGCTGCAGTACCCGCTCGGCCTCGAAGTAGGGGCGCAGCTCGCCGAGGTCGACGTCATACTCGGCCTTGCGCACTTTCTCGCTGTAGTGCGCCCAGTCGTGCGCCTCGATGGGGTGGCCGGCGAGGGCTTCGAGCTTCGCCTGCTCGGCGGCGGCGTTGCGCGCGGCCGCCGGGGCGAGGCGTTCGAGCATGGCGGCCACCCGCTCGGGGCTCTGGGCCGTCTGGTCGGCGGTGACGAAGGCGGCGTGGTTGGCGAAGCCGAGCAGCTCGGCCCGCTCGGCGCGTAGGCGCACGAGCTCGAGCAGCACGGGGCGGTTGTCGTGCGCACCGTCGCGCGAGCCGCGAGCGCGCGAGGCTGCCATGATCCGCTCGCGGGTCGCACGGTTCGTGAGGTTCTCGAGCCAGGGGTGACCGGTCGGCAGCACGAGGGTGACGAGGTGTGTGCCCTCCAGGCCCCGGTCGGCGGCGGCCTGCGCGGCAGCGCTGAGCTCGCCCGGGGTGAGGCCGTCGAGCTCGGCCGGGTCGTCGATGACGACGGCCAGGTCGTTGGTGTCGGCGAGCAGGTTCTTCTCGAAGGTGGTCTCGAGGGTCGAGATGCGGGCGTTGAGCTCGCTCAGCCGTGCCTTCTGCGCCTCGTCGAGGCCCGCGCCGGCGAGCGTCATCTCGGTGTAGTGACGCTCGACGAGGTAGCGCTGCTCGGGGGTGAGGTCGAGGGTCTCCCGCTGGTCGTGCAGCTGGGCGATGCGCCAGTACAGGGCGCTGTCGAGGCGGATCGCGTCGGTGTGCGCGGCGAGCTTCGGCGCCAGCTCGGCCTCGAGCGCGTTGGTGGCGTCGGTCGAGTTGGCGGAGCACTGGTTGTAGAACACCCGCAGCACCCGCGTGAGCAGCTGGCCGCTCGACTCCAGCGGCACCATGGTGTTCTCGAAGGTCGGCATGTCGCGTCGTCGGGTGATGGCGCTGATCTCGGCGAGCTGCTCGGCCATGCCCTGCTCGATCGCGGGGGCGTAGTGCTCGTCGCGAATCTCGGCGAAGGGTGGCAGCTGGTAGGGGAGCGTGCTCGGAGCGAGGAACGGGTTCGACATGCCTCGACCCTAGCGGGAGGAATGCAAAGAGTTCATTGCAGAGAGATATTTGCAAAGCATCTGTTGCAAAGAAGTTCTTGCAAAGAAGTCTTTGCATTGCTATCGTCGTGGACATGGGACACCAGATGGATGAGCTCGAGGGCCGCGCCGCCGACCTCGACGGCCTCAAGGCGCTCGCGCACCCGCTGCGCGTGCAGATCATTGAGGCGCTGTCGACGTACGGCGAGCAGACGGCCAGCGGTCTCGCCGAGCGGCTCGGCGAGTCGAGCGGTGCCACCAGCTACCACCTGCGCCAGCTCGAGAAGCACGGCTACGTGCGCGAGGTCGCCGATCGCGGCACCGGCCGCGAGCGGTGGTGGGAGCGCGTACCCGGGCCGATCCAGCTCGGCAGCGCCGAGCTCGACGCCACCGAGGCCGGGCGCGCGGCATCGCGCGTGATCATGCGCGAGTGGCTGCACCACCGCGAGGCCGGGCTGCGCGACGTCATCGAGCGCGGGCAAGACGTCTTGAGCCCCGCGTGGCGCGATGCCATGGCCATCCAATCGGCGAGCGTGCACGTCACTGCCGAGCAGCTCGACGAGCTGAACCACCGCATCGTCGAGCTGATCATCGACTTCGCCCGCGAGCACCGCGGCCAGCGCATCGCCGGCTCGCGGCCCGTGCACCTGCAGTACTACGCGTATCCCGTGCTCGACGGCGTCGAGATCCCGCTCGACGCCGCGACAGCCACCACCCCCGCCACCCCATCCGACTCCCCTTCGAAGGAGGGCTGATCATGACCACGATCACGCTCACCGTGCCCGGCTGCGCACCCCGCGAGTCGAGCCTGCGACGCCTCGCGCTGACCGCCGGCATCGCGCTCGTCCGCTGGGCCCACCAGCGGCCGCCGCGGGCGGCGCAGCGCGCCCCGCTCACCCACGAGCAGCAGGCGCTCCGCGTCGAGACCGAGCGAGCAATTGCCCAGCAAGCACTCAGCCATCGTTACGGAATCACCCAGTAGCGTCGCACCGGGCGCCGTCATCGGCCCCCGGAAACCCAGACCGACACCCCGCGCTCAGCGGCGATGTGCACCGATGCACCACGGATGATCCGAGCATCCGCATCGGGCGGGACGAACGCCCCGCACCTCCCGCTGCTCAGCGCGGGGTGTCGCCATCCTCGGTCACGACCACGCCGTCGTGCGTCACGCGGATGACCGTGCCGTCGTCGAGCTCGACGACAGGGCGCCCCTCCAGCCAGGTGAGGGTCCACCGCCACAGGCTCGTGTCGCGCCCGAGCAGCTCGCCCTCCACGGCGCGGACCGCGGCGCGCACCTCCGGGCTCAGGCGGGCCGGCGGCTCTCCGCCGACGCTCCAGCGGGTTCCGAGCTGCACGATCAGACCTCCCACTCGTAGGTGACCCAGCTCGTGCGGGTCGCGAGCCGGTCGTACACGCCCTGGGCGCGGGCGTTGTCGGCGGCCGTGATCCATCGCACCGTGCCGCCGCCGTGGGCGCGGGCGTGGTCGGCGATCGCGCGCAGCAGGGCGGTTCCCGCGCCCGAGCCGCGCACCGCCGGCTCGGTGAACAGGTCGTCGAGATACCAGCCGGGGCCGGCCGTGAAGGTGTCGGGCTGCTCGCGCACGTGCGCGAAACCCACGACCCGCCCCTCGTGATCGGCCACGAGGCAGAACAGCGGATGCTCCGCATCCATCAGCCACGCCCACACGCCGTCGAGCACGGCGTCGTCGAAGTCGGTCTCGTAGAACACGCCGTAGGCCCTGAACAGCTCGCGCCACCGCTCGTGGTCGCGCGCCTCGATCGGGCGCACGACGACGCCGGTGCTGGATGCGGAGCTCATGCCGTCAGTCTGCCGCACCCGTGCCGCCGCGGCCGAGAGCCGCGCCTCACGCCTCGGGCAGCTCGCCGAGCTCGATCTCGACCACGGCGACCTCGTCGGCGGGCGTGAACGACAGCGACGCGATGCGACCCACAGCGGCCAGGTCGGCGGCCGCGTGCTCGAGCAGCGCGGGGCCGGCGATGACGGCGCGGGTGACCGGAGTCTTCTGCGAGGCCTTCGCGTCGGTCTTGGCGCGGCGGATGCCGATCAGGGCCTCCGACACCAGCGGCAGCAGACCGCCGTGCTGCGCGTCGACCCCGAGCTCGCCGACGGTCGGCCACGGCGCGCGGTGCACCGAGGCGCCGGACTCGTGCGTCCAACTCCAGACCTCTTCGCACGCGAAGGGCAGCACGGGTGCCAGCAGGCGCACGAACACGTCGATCGCGAGCTGCAGCGCCGCGACGGCGCTCGCCTGACCCTCGGCGCCCTGCGAGCCGTAGGCGCGCTCCTTCACGAGCTCGAGGTAGTCGTCGGTGAAGGTCCAGAAGACCTGCTCGGTGACCTCCAGCGCGCGGGCGTGGTCGTACTCCTCGTAGGCGCGGGTCGCGGTCGCGACCACTTCGCCGAGGGTGGCGAGCATGTCGATGTCGAGCGGCTCGGTCACCGCATCCGTGCCCGCTGCCGCACCGGCCGGCGCCTCGAACGAATACACGAACTTGGCGGCGTTGAGCACCTTGATGGCCAGGCGGCGCCCGATCTTCATCTGCTTCGGGTTCTGCGGGTCGAAGGCCGCGTCGGTGCCGAGGCGCGACGAGGCCGCCCAGTAGCGCACCGCGTCGCTGCCGTGCTCGTCGAGCATCGCGGCGGGGGTGACGACGTTGCCCTTCGACTTCGACATCTTCTTGCGGTCGGGGTCGACGATGAAGCCCGAGATGCCCGCGTGCTTCCACGGCACCGTGCCGTGCTCGAGCTCGGCGCGCAGCACGGTCGAGAACAGCCAGGTGCGGATGATGTCCTGCCCCTGGCTGCGCAGGTCGTAGGGGAACACCAGGCCGAACAGCTCGGGGTCGTCCTCCCACTTGCCGGCGATCTGCGGAGTGAGCGACGAGGTCGCCCAGGTGTCCATGATGTCGACCTCGCCGAGGAAGCCGTTCGGCTGCCCGCGCTGGGCCTCGTCGAAACCGGGGGCGGGCATCGACGCCGGGTCGACCGGCAGCTGATCCTCCGCCGGCACGATCGGGTCGCCGGTGGGCTCGCCGTGCTCGTCGAGGCGGTACCAGACCGGAATCGGCACGCCGAAGAAGCGCTGGCGCGAGATCAGCCAGTCGCCCGAGAGGCCGCCGACCCAGTTCTCGTAGCGCACGCGCATGAAGTCGGGGTGGAACTCGACCTCGCGCCCGCGCTCGAGCAGGCGCGCGTTGAGCGCCTCGTCGCGCGCGCCGTTGGCGATGTACCACTGGCGGGTGGTGACGATCTCGAGCGGCTTGTCGCCCTTCTCGAAGAACTTCACCGGGTGCGTGATCGGGCGGGGGTCTCCGATGAGGTCGCCCGACTCGCGCAGCAGCTCGACGATGCGGGCCTTCGCGCTGAAGACGGTCTTGCCGGCGAGCTCGGCGTACACCTCGGCCGCGGGGCCATCGATGCCCTGCGGGGCTTCGGCGAGAATGCGGCCGTCCTTGCCGAGAATCGGGCGCATCGGCAGGTCGAGCTCGCGCCACCAGACGACGTCGGTGACGTCGCCGAAGGTGCAGACCATGGCGATGCCCGATCCCTTCTCCTGCTGGGCGAGGTGGTGCGCCACCACGGGCACCTCGACGCCGAACAGCGGGGTGCGCACGGTGGTGCCGAAGAGCGGCTGGTAGCGGGGGTCATCGGGATGCGCCACGAGCGCCACGCACGCCGGGATCAGCTCGGGGCGCGTGGTCTCGATCTCGATCGTGCCGCCGTCGGGCCGGTGGAAGCTCACCCGGTGGAACGCGCCGGGCATCTCCTTGTCCTCCAGCTCGGCCTGCGCGACGGCGGTGCGGAACGTGACGTCCCACAGCGTCGGCGCGTCGGCCCGGTAGGCCTCGCCGCGGGCGAGGTTGCGCAGGAAGGCGCGCTGCGCGACCCGCTGCGCCTCATCGCCGATCGTGCGGTAGGTCTGGCTCCAGTCGACGCTGAGGCCGAGCGTGCGCCACAGGTCTTCGAACTGCTTCTCGTCCTCCACCGTCAGGCGCTCGCAGAGCTCGATGAAGTTGCGACGGCTGATCGGCACCTGATCGGCGGCCTTGTTCGAGCCCGCGTTGTCGCCGCCCTCGAACGGCGGGGTGAAGTCGGGGTCGTACGGCAGGGCCGGGTCGCAGCGCACACCGTAGTAGTTCTGCACCCGGCGCTCGGTGGGCAGTCCGTTGTCGTCCCAGCCCATCGGGTAGAACAGGTTCTTGCCGCGCATGCGCTGGAACCGCGCGGCGAGGTCCATGTGCGTGTAGCTGAAGACGTGGCCGATGTGCAGCGAGCCCGAGGCGGTGGGCGGGGGAGTGTCGATCGCGTAGACCGAGTCGGGCCCCGCATCGAGCGCCGCCTGCCGGTCGAAGCGGTACGTGCCCTGCTCCTCCCAGACGGGCCCCCACTTCGCTTCGAGACCTTCGAGGGCGGGCTTGTCGGGCAGGCTGGGGGTGCTCATGGCAGGTCTCGCTTCGCTATGTGCGGCACCGTGTCAACAGAAGAGGTGCCTGAGTGTGGGAGGTACCTGCCATCGTACCGGCGCACGGCCGGTCTCCCGCCGGGCGCCGCGGTCGACGGATGCTCGCCGCGGGCCTACTGGCGCACGACCTCCACGGTCTTGTGGGTGAGGCGTCCCGCCGAATCCTCGAGCGTGACGGTGTAGCGCTGGCTGGCCTCGGAGCACTGGTAGTTGAACGTGTACGTCGCCGTCGTCGGCACCGACTCGAAGGGCTCGGCCTTGGCGTTGTTCGTGCCGATGCCGAACCAGGCGGCGACGGCGTTGGTGCTGCTCCAGCTCCAGGTGATGGCGACCGAGCTCGACGTGTCGGGGCAGGTCGCGCGGTTCGGGCCGCTGAAGGTCGCGAAGCTGGGGCTCTGCGGCGGCGGCGGAGGCGGAGCGGCCGTCGCGCTCGGCGAGGTGCTCGGCTCGGCGCTGGGCTCGTCGCTCGGCTCGGGCGAGGCCGAGTCGGTCGGCTCGGGGGTGGTGCTCTCGGTCGGGGTCGGCGCGGCAACGGGCCCCGCGCTGTCGTCGCGCGCGTTTCCGACGAGCACAACGATCAGAACGATGAGAGCGATGAGGATCGCCGCCGCCACGGCGATGAGCGCGATGAGCAGCCCGCGCTTCTGCTTCTCGGCGGGCGTCTCGTGCCCAGCATCGGCGCCATCGGACGACCCGTCGGCGGGCTGCTGGGGAAGTGGTACGGTCTCGGCCTCCACGGGCCTCAGCCTAGAGCGCGCCGCGCCGACTGCCTAGGGGCGGCTCCGCGGCGGCACCCGTCGCCTCGGCCGGCGCCTCGTCGCGGTCGACGCGGATGCGGATGGCGACGAGCGAGGCCACGAAGGTGACCAGCGACATGCCGGCGAGCACGATCGCGGGGTGCCACCACGCGTTGCCGGTCGCTGCCCCGAGGGCACCGGTCAGGGCGGGCACGAAGCCGGCGACGACGGCGGCGAGCGCGTAGGCGAAGCCGAGCGCCGAGTAGCGGTACCGCTCGTCGAAGAGCTCGGTGAAGATGCCGCCGAGGGCCGCCCAGCTCATCGTCGGCAGGATGCCGCCGATGATCATCATGCCGACGAGGAAGGCGAACGAGGCGTCCTGCAGGAAGTAGTAGATCGGGAACGACACCAGCAGCGTGCCGAGTGCTCCGATGGCCACGACGAGCCCCGAGCCGATGCGCGTCGCCCAGGCGCCGAACAGCGGGATGGTCACGAGCTGCAGCAGGCCGCCGATGGTCGTCGCGATGAGCAGCTGGTAGTAGTCGTAGCCGAGCACCGCCGCGCCGTAGTTGATCGTGTAGGTGTTCATGAGCGAGTACGAGCCGATGCCGAGCAGGGCCACGCCCACGGCCACGACGATCGTCACCGGCTGGGCGCGCAGCAGGGCGGCCAGCGGGATGCGCGGCGCGCGCCCGGCATCCTTCACCGCCGTGAACACCGGCGTCTCGGTGATCGCCAGCCGGAGGTAGAGCGAGACCGCGAGCAGGGGGATCGCCGTCAGGAACGGCACCCGCCACGCCCACTCGCTGATCTCCTCGCTCGTGAGCGAGAGCGTCAGCCAGAGGAAGGCGACGGCCGAGAGGATCGAGCCGATGGGCGAACCCAGCTGCGGCATCGCGGCGGCGAAGGCGCGCTTGGCGCGGCTCTCGTGCTCGGTCGCGATGAGCACCGCACCGCCCCACTCGCCGCCGAGCGAGACGCCCTGCAGGATGCGCAGCAGCACGAGCAGGATCGCGCCGATCCAGCCGGCCTGCGCGAAGGTCGGCAGCACGCCGATGAGGCCCGTGGCGACGCCCATCATGGTGATCGTCACGATGAGGGTCGTGCGGCGCCCGATGCGGTCGCCCAGGTGACCGAAGATGATCGCGCCCAGCGGCCGGATCACGAACGCCACACCGATGGTCGCGAGCGCGGCCAGGTTCGCCCCGACGGCCCCGAGCGGCTCGAAGAACAGCGGGCCGGCGAAGAAGGCCGAGAAGTAGGCGAACAGGTAGAAGTCGTACGACTCGAGCGAGGTTCCGACGAGGGAGGCCCAGCGGGCGCGGCGCGCGATGCGCGGGTCGGAGGGGGCGACAGGGGTGGGGGCGAGGTCGGTCACAAGTCCCTCAGCGTACTCCGCGCCCGGTTCATTCCCGGGTGGCGTGCGGCTACCATGGAGGCAACGACAGCGATCCGGCCATCACCGGGGAGTCCTCGGAAGAACGCGCGGCCCGCGGGCCGCGTCACTAGACCCGAGCGGGGCAGGCCCGTCACAGCCGCTGAGAGAGGGGCGAGCATCCCGAGGCGAAGCGGGCGCTCGCAAGCGGGGTGGTACCGCGGTGGCGCGAACGGCGCCGTCGTCCTCGCGGTGAGATGCAGCATCGAGCCAGCGAACCCCGGAGCCACTCATGACCTACCCCCTCCACCGCGACGAGCAGGGCGTCGTCGCCTCCCCGAGCTTCCCGGCCCTCGAGCACGAGGTGCTCGGCTACTGGGCCGCGCACGATACGTTCCGCCGCTCGGTCGCCCAGCGCGAGGGCTGCGACGAGTGGGTGTTCTACGACGGCCCGCCGTTCGCCAACGGTCTGCCGCACTACGGCCACCTGCTCACCGGGTACGCGAAAGACGTCTTCCCGCGGTTCCAGACCATGCGCGGCAAGCAGGTGCACCGCCGCTTCGGCTGGGACACCCACGGCCTGCCGGCCGAGCTCGAAGCGATGAAGCAGCTCGGCATCACCGAGAAGGCCGAGATCGAGCAGATGGGCATCGAGGCCTTCAACGCGAAGGCCCGCGAGAGCGTGCTGGTCTACACGAAGGAGTGGGAGGACTACGTCACCCGCCAGGCCCGCTGGGTCGACTTCGAGAACGACTACAAGACGCTCGACATCACGTTCATGGAGAGCGTGCTGTGGGCCTTCAAGACCCTGCACGACAAGGGCCTCGCCTACGAGGGCTACCGGGTGCTGCCGTACTGCTGGCGCGACGAGACGCCGCTGTCGAACCACGAGCTGCGCATGGACGACGACGTCTACAAGATGCGGCAGGACCAGTCGGTCACGGTGACCTTCCCGCTCGTCGGCGACGCGGCCGAGGCCCTGGGGCTGATCGGGGTCGAGGCTCTCGCCTGGACGACGACCCCCTGGACCCTCCCGACCAACGCGGCGCTCGCCGTGGGCCCCGCGATCGACTACGCGGTCATCCCGCACGGTTCGGGTGACGGTGCGGCGGCAGGCACGGATGCGCGCACCTTCCTCCTCGCCGCCGACACGATCCCGGCCTACGCGAAAGAGCTCGGCTACCCCGACGCGGCGGCCGCCCGCGCCGCCGTCACCCGCACGCTGACCGGTGCCGAGCTCGCCGGCGTGCGCTACGCGCGCCTCTGGGACTGGTACGCCGAGGCCTATGGCCCCGAGGCCTTCCAGATTCTCGTCGCCGAGTACGTCGCCACGGGCGAGGGCACCGGCATCGTGCATCAGGCGCCCGCGTACGGTGAAGACGACCAGCTCGCGTGCGCCGCGGCGGGCATCCCGATCGTCATCTCGGTCGACGACGGCGGGCGGTTCCTGCCCGCCGTCGAGCCCGTGGCCGGCCTGCAGGTCTTCGAGGCGAACAAGCCGCTCACCGCGCTGCTGCGCGAGGCGGGGCGCCTGCTGCAGGTGCGCAGCTACGAGCACAGCTACCCGCACTGCTGGCGCTGCCGCAATCCGCTGATCTACAAGGCGGTCTCGAGCTGGTTCGTGCGCGTCACGCAAATTCGCGACCGCATGCTCGAGCTCAACGAGCAGATCACCTGGGTGCCCGAGAACGTCAAGCACGGCCAGTTCGGCAAGTGGCTCGAGGGCGCGCGCGATTGGTCGATCAGCCGCAACCGCTACTGGGGCAGCCCGATTCCGGTGTGGAAGAGCGACGACCCGACCTACCCCCGTATCGACGTCTACGGCTCGCTCGCCGAGCTCGAGGCCGACTTCGGCACCCTGCCGCGCAACGCCGCGGGCGAGGTCGACCTGCACCGCCCCTACATCGATGCACTCACCCGTCCGAACCCCGACGACCCGACCGGCCGCTCGACGATGCGCCGCATCGAAGACGTCTTCGACGTCTGGTTCGACTCGGGCTCGATGCCGTTCGCGCAGGTGCACTACCCGTTCGAGAACGCCGACTGGTTCGACTCGCACAACCCCGCCGACTTCATCGTCGAGTACATCGGGCAGACGCGCGGCTGGTTCTATACGATGCACATCCTCGCCACGGCGCTGTTCGACCGCCCCGGATTCTCGAACGTCATCAGCCACGGCATCGTGCTCGGCAACGACGGCCAGAAGATGTCGAAGAGCCTGCGCAACTACCCCGACGTGGGCGAGGTGTTCGAGCGCGACGGCGCCGACGCGATGCGCTGGTTCCTGATGTCGAGCTCGGTGATCCGCGGTGGCAATCTCGTCGTCACCGAGGAGGGCATCCGCGCGGGCGTGCGCGAGTTCCTGCTGCCGCTGTGGAGCACATACTACTTCTTCACGCTCTACGCCAACGCCTCGGGGCCGCTAGATGAACCTGGCTATCGTGCCGTCCGCCGTACCGACTCTGGCAACGTGCTCGACCGCTATCTGCTGGCGAAGACGCGCGATCTCGTCGTTGAGGTGACCGCTCAGCTGGAGGCGCTCGACGCGCCAATGGCGGCTGCAGCCTTGCGCGACTTCGCCGATGTGCTCACAAACTGGTACGTCCGTCGGAGCCGCGGAAGATTTTGGCTTGGGATCGCAGATCAGAATTCTGTGGACGCGTTCGACACTCTCTTTACCGTCCTCGAGACGTTGACCAGATTGGCGGCGCCCCTCGCACCTCTTGTCACGGAGGAGATCTGGCGCGGCCTCACTGGTGGCGAAAGCATTCACCTGGCTGACTGGCCTGTGGCCGAAGAGTTCCCTTCCGATGACGCACTAGTTGCATCGATGGACCGTGTGCGTGAGATCGCTTCCGCCGGCCTTGCTCTCCGCAAGGCGCGGAAGCTTAGGGTTCGACTGCCGCTTGAAAAGATCACGATTGTCGGTACCCACGGACCTGTGGTGCGAGGGTTCGAGGAGATATTGAAGGACGAGCTCAACGTCCGATCAGTTGTGATCGACGACTCGGGCCGTGGCGGGGACGACGACCAGGTGGGCTCGTCGGGGATCGGCCTAAAGCTCGTTGTGAACGCTCGAGCGGTTGGTCCAAGACTTGGCCGCAAGGTTCAAGAGCTGATTGCCGCTGCCAAAGCCGGTAACTGGTCCTACTCTGCTGACGGGCTGGGCGTTGAAGTTGCAGGCGAGGTGCTCAATGGTGACGAGTACGAGCTCGCTCTGTACTCCGAAGACCCGACACTCGCGGTTCAGTTCCTCAGTGGCGACGGGTACGTGTTGCTGGACACGAGAGTGACACCCGAGCTCGAGGCCGAGGGGTTCGTCAATGACTTGATTCGCGCGATTCAAGCCGAACGCAAAGAAGAAGGTTTCGAGGTGTCGGATCGCGTTCGACTCACGATTCGAGCTGAACAGAACGCCGTCGACGCCATCCAGAGGTTGTCCGACAAGTTGACGGACGCGGTGTTGGCAATCGAACTAGAAGTGCAGAAGGTTGAGTCCTTGGTGGAGTGGGGGCAAGACGGTATGGAACTCCCCGATGGGTTCAGCTACACGTATTGGCTGGAACGGAAATGACTGCCCGCAGCGACGAGCAGCGAGCGGCCGACCGCGCCGCCGCCCAGGCGGTGCACGACGAGCTGTTCGCCCGCTCGGGCGAGGCCGTGCCGCAGCCCCGGCTCGAGCCGACCCGCCGTGTGGTCGAGCTGCTCGGCGACCCGCAGCGCAGCTTCGCGATGATCCACCTCACCGGCACGAACGGCAAGACCTCGACCGCGCGGCTCGTCGAGAGCATCCTGCGGGCCTACGGCCTGCGCACCGGACTGCTCACGAGCCCGCACCTCATGCTCGTCAACGAGCGCATCGTCATCGATGGCGAGCCCATCGCCGACCGCGCGCTCGCCGACAACTGGGCCGACATCGCGCCGTACCTGCTCATGGTCGACGCCGAGCTCGCGGCCAGCGGTGAGCCGCCGCTCAGCACCTTCGAGGCGCTCACCGCACTGGCCTACGCCAGTTTCGCCGACGCTCCGGTCGACGTGGCGGTCGTCGAGGTCGGGATGGGCGGCGAGTGGGACTCGACCAACGTCGCCGACGGCGATGTCGCCGTGTTCACCCCGATCGAACTCGACCACCAGCGGTTCCTCGGCGCGACGGTGGCCGAGATCGCCCGCACGAAGGCCGGCATCGTCAAGCCCGCTGCGACCGTCGTCACGGCGCTGCAGGCCACGGAGGCGATGGACGAGATCACGGGTGCTGCCGAGCACAACGAGGCCGAGGTGGTTGCAGAGGGGGTCGGCTTCGCCCTGCTGGATGCCCGCCTCGCGGTCGGCGGACAGGTCATCGACGTGCGCGGGCGGGCCGGGGAGTACCGCGATCTCTTCCTGCCCCTCTACGGCGAGCACCAGGCGCACAACGCCGCGGTCGCCATCGCGGCCGTCGAGTCGTTCCTCGGCGACGGCGAGCAGCGGCTCGCCGACGACGTCGTCGCGGAGGGCCTCGCGACCGTCACGAGCCCGGGGCGGCTGCAGCTCATCGGCATCGAGCCGAGCGTGCTCGTCGACGCGGCGCACAACCCGCATGGCGCGCAGGCGCTCGCGCGCGCCCTGCTCGGCTCGTTCGCCTTCGACTCGATCACCGCGATCGTCGGAGTGCTCGCCGACAAGGACGAGCGCGGCATCATCGAGGCGCTCGATCCTGTCGTGGATCGCTTCATCGTCAGCCGCTCCGACTCGGCGCGCGCCATCGAGGCCTCGACCCTCGCCGAGACGGTTGATGCCATCGCCGGCCCCGACCGGGTGCGCATCGAGCCCGACCTCGCGGTCGCGATCGCGGAGGCGCGCGAGGCCGCGGGCCCGAACGACGCGATCCTCATCACCGGCTCGATCACGCTGGTCGGTCAGGCGATGCTCATCGCCCGCGAGCAGAATTGGATGCTGTGACCGACACCGCTGCCCCCCACTCCGACGACGCCGAGCCCAGCGGCCCCGCGCGGCGCCCGAAGCGCGAGCGCGGCGCGCGCGAATCGCTGCTGCAGGTGACCATCGTCATGGAGGTGCTCGCCGTGCTGTTCGGCGCGCTCGCCATCAACGGGCTCGCCGTGCTGCCGCCCGCCGCCGTCTTCGGCGGCGCGGCCGGGCTCGTCGTGCTGCTCCTCGTGGCCTACCGCGTGGTGCGGTACGGCTGGGGCGTCTGGTTCGGCAGCGCGCTGCAGGTGGTGCTGCTCGCGACCGGCGTCATCGAGGTGCTCGCCGCCGTCACCGCGGCCGTGTTCGTGGGATTCTGGATCTACGGCGTCGTCAAGGGCGGCCAGCTCGACGCCGCCAAGCGCGCCGCAACCGAAGGAGCATCGTGACCACCACCGTCGAAGAGACCCTCGTGCTGATCAAGCCCGACGGGGTCGCCCGCAACCTGACCGGCGAGATCCTGCGCCGCATCGAGGCGAAGGGCTACCAGCTCGTCGACCTGCGCATGGTGCAGCCCGACCGCGACCTCCTGGCCGCGCACTACGCCGAGCACGAGGGCAAGCCCTTCTACGAGCCGCTCATCGAGTTCATGGAGTCGGGCCCCGTCGTCGCCGCGCGCGTCGCCGGCAACCGCGTCATCGAGGGCTTCCGCTCGCTCGCCGGCACGACCGACCCCACGACTGCCGCCCCGGGCACGATCCGCGGCGACCTCGGTCGCGACTGGGGTCTGCGCGTGCAGCAGAACCTCGTGCACGGCTCCGACTCGCCCGAGAGCGCGGCGCGCGAGCTCGCCCTCTGGTTCGCCTGAGCGAGCGGCGCGATCAGCCGAGCAGCAGGCTGATCAGGGTCGGGAACTGCACGAGGATCGCCGTGGCGATCGCCACGAGGTTCGCGAGCACGATGACCCACGTGAACGGCCACACGGCGGCCGCCAGACCGCGCACGCGCGGACTCGCGGTGAGCATCCCGTGCTTCAGGCACCACAGCAGAAGCCACCAGAACATCGGGATCACCACGAGCCAGACGAGCATGCACCACGGGCAGAGCGCACCGATCTCGTAGACGGCCTGCTGAAACAGCCAGTGCACGAACAGGTAGGCGCCGAACACGCCCGTCACGAACGCCCACCAGAACCAGCGGTCGAAACGCGCCCCGGCGAGAAGCGCGACACCGACCGCGATCGGCGCGACGAGACCGGCCACTCCGAGCAGCGGGTTCGGGAAGCCCAGCAGCGATGCCTGCCACGACTCCATGACGTTGCCGCACGAGATCAGCGGGTTGATGTCGCAGTTGAGGGTGTACTCCGGGTCGAGCAGGAGGCGCACACGCTCGGTGATCAGCTCCATCGCGCCCCACCACCCGATCGCCCCGGTGACGATGAGGAAGATGCCGAGCCCGAGCGGTCGACGTCGGGCGGTCTCGACGGGTTCGATCGGCGCGGGGGCGGTCTCAGCGGAGGTCACCCTTCGATTATCGGGGGCGGGCGCGGCGCGCACCCCGGTCGAAGGTCCCGACTGCGCGACCTGCGTGCGATAATGAGGGGCAGTCGTCGCCAGCCGCGCTCGCGATGACGAACAGAAGAGCTTCCTGGGCATCACCAGACCAGTACCGCGGCACCGATTGCCGCGACCGCGGGGAATAGCCAGTTTCCCCAGCCGCACCGCTGTGAGAGAGCGCGTGGGGCGGCGGGGCCCGGCCGTGAGAGGGCCGCCACCGCCAGAGCCGCCAGGCGCAGCACTCGAGACCGGGGGCGCCGCGAGGCACAACAGAAGATTTCGGCGGGGCCTCGGCCCCACCCAGAGGTTTCCGTCCGGGCGCGGCCCGCACGGCTGAGGAGTGCACCAGCGATGGTGAATGACGAGAACGACACCGCCCGTTCCGAGTCGGCGACGACCGAGAAGACCACGAAGAAGCGCACCCGGCTGTTCGGCGGTCTGGCGCCGAAGAAGGCCACCGAGCACGCCGCGAAGGCCGAGACGGGCTTCGACGAGGGTCACCTCGCCGAGCCCGACACCGCCGAGCCGGCCCTCCTCGCGGCGGCGGATGCGGAGGCCGAGCCCGCTGCGGTCGACGTCGCGACGGCGCCCGTGGATGAGCCCGCGCCTGCGCAGGAGCCCGCGCCTGCGCAGGAGCCCGCGCCTGCGCAGGAGCCCGCACCCGCCGCCGCCCCCGCCTTCCCCGAGCTCAAGCCCGAGTCGACGACCTCGCTGCTGTTCTTCGCCCCGCCGGTGACGGCATTGCCGGCGCGACCCGGTGATGACGACCTCGAGGTCGACGACGACGCCCCCACCTCGACACGCCGCCGGTCGCGCTCGCGGCGCGGCCGCGGGGGAGCATCCGGCGATGGCGACGGCGCGCCCGTCGAGAACGCGTCCGGCGACGCCGGACGTTCTCGCGGGCGCCGCGCTCCCGAGCCGATCACCGAGCCGCAGCGCATCAAGGGCTCCACGCGGCTCGAGGCCAAGAAGCAGCGCCGCCGCGACGGTCGCGATGCGGGCCGCCGCCGGCCGGTGGTCACCGAGGCCGAGTTTCTCGCCCGCCGCGAGAGCGTCGACCGGGTCATGGTCGTGCGCTCGAAGGACGGCCGCATCCAGATCGGCGTGCTGGAGGACGGCGTGCTCGTCGAGCACTATGTCGCCCGGTCGAGCGAGTCGAGCCTCATCGGCAACGTGTACCTCGGCAAGGTGCAGAACGTGCTGCCGAGCATGGAGGCGGCGTTCGTCGACATCGGCCGCGGCCGCAACGCCGTGCTGTACTCGGGGGAGGTCGACTGGGATTCGGCCGCGCTCGACAGCGACGGCAAGACCCAGCCGCGGCGCATCGAGCTGGCCCTGAAGCCGGGCGACAAGGTGCTCGTGCAGGTCACGAAAGACCCGATCGGCCACAAGGGTGCTCGCCTGACCAGCCAGGTCAGTCTGCCCGGCCGCTACCTCGTCTACGTGCCCAACGGCTCGATGAGCGGCATCAGCCGCAAGCTGCCCGACACCGAGCGCGCGCGCCTCAAGAAGATCCTCAAGGAGGTGCTACCCGAGAACGTCGGCGTCATCGTGCGCACGGCCGCCGAGGGTGCCACGGAGGAGCAGCTGACGCTCGACGTGCAGCGCCTCACGAGCCAGTGGGCGCACATCGCCGAGCAGGTCGAGAAGGCGCAGGCGCCTGCCCTGCTGCACAGCGAGCCCGACCTGCTCATCAAGATCATCCGCGACGTCTTCAACGAGGACTTCCGCTCGATCGTCATCAGCGGCGCCGACGCGCATCAGACCATCGAGGCGTATCTGCGCGGCGTCGCGCCCGACCTGCTCGACCGCGTGCAGAAGCACGAGGGCGACCACGACCCCTTCGACGAGTTCCGCATCAGCGAGCAGATCGAGAAGGCCCTCGACCGCAAGGTCTGGCTGCCCTCGGGCGGGTCGCTGATCATCGACCGCACCGAGGCCATGACCGTGGTCGACGTGAACACGGGCAAGTTCGTCGGTTCGGGCGGCAACCTCGAGGAGACCGTCACCAAGAACAACCTCGAGGCCGCGGAGGAGATCGTGCGCCAGCTGCGGCTGCGCGACATCGGCGGCATCATCGTGGTCGATTTCATCGACATGGTGCTCGAGTCGAACCGCGACCTCGTGCTGCGTCGGCTCGTCGAGTGCCTCAGCCGCGACCGCACGAAGCACCAGGTGGCCGAGGTCACCAGCCTCGGACTCGTGCAGATGACGCGCAAGCGCCTCGGTCTGGGGCTCCTCGAGACCTTCAGCGAGACCTGCGAAGTCTGCGCCGGCCGCGGACTCATCGTGCACCACGAGCCGGTGGCGAAGCACCGGCCGTCGTCCGACTCTGGGTCGTCGAACGGCGGCGCCGGGCGGCGGCGCGGCGGCAACGGCGGTGCCGGCGGGTCGGGTTCGAGCTCGGGTCGCGGCGGCGCGAAAGCCGGCACCACCACCGCGGCCCACGCGATCACCGACGACGTCAGTCGCGCCGTCGCGGCGATCGCCGCGAAGACCGTCAATCACGAGTCGACGGCGACCGGGGCCATCACCCTCCCGGTGACGGATGCCGCGCCCGCCGCCGCGGACACCGCGAGCACCGTGCCGACCACGGTCGAGATCCTCGACATCCCGGTCGAGGCGAAGCCCGCGCGGCAGCGGGCCGCGATCGATCCCTCGTCGGCCGATGAGCTGCTCGGGGCCGTGCTCGAGGCGCTGCCCGAGCCGCCGGCTCCCGGCACCCGCAAGCGCCGCTCGCGTCGCGCCACGAGCGGCACGATCTCGACCCAGACGCCGACCGACTAGGCAGGGCGTCCGGGCCGCGCATAGGCCCGCCGCCTAGACTGGAATCCGTGAGTCAGACGCCGACCGAGACGTTCGCGCGCCCCGACGACCATTCTGCGCACGGCCACGACGGCCACGCGCACGACGGTCCGCGTCGCGCGCGGGCCGTGCACGTCGCCTGGCTGGTGGGTGCCATCGGGGTGTTCGTCGGCATCGTCGCGGTGCGCGAGTGGACGGCGCAGAACCTCGAGGCGGGCATCCCGGATGCCCTGCAGGACCTGCTGACCCTGTCGACGAGCGTCCTCGTCGAGTCGCTGCCGTTCATCGTGCTCGGCATCGCGCTGTCGATCCTCGTTCAGGTGTGGATTCCCGAGCACTGGCTGCTGCGCATCCTGCCGCGCAACCCCTGGGGGCGGCGTGCGGTCATCTCGCTGTTCGGCATGTTCCTGCCGGTCTGCGAGTGCGGCAACGTGCCGCTCGCGCGCGGGCTCGTGCGCCGCGGGTTCACCGTGCCCGAGTCGATGGTGTTCCTCATCGCCGCGCCCATCCTCAACCCCGTCACGATCATCACGACGCACCAGGCCTTCGGCTTCGACGACGGGATCCTCGTCGCGCGCCTGCTCGGCGGCTTCGCCATCGCCAACATCCTCGGGTGGCTGTTCAGCAAGCACCCCGAGCCCATGAGCCTGCTGAGCGGCCGCTTCGCCGAGCAGTGCCGGCTCGACGACGGGCACGGCCACTCCCGCACCCGGCGCGAGGCGACGCTCGACCTCTTCGTGCGCGAGTCGAGCATCCTGATGCCGGCCCTCGTGATCGGCGCGCTCGCGGCGGGAGCGATCCAGGTGGTCGTGCCCCGCGACGTGCTCGTGGCCCTCGGCAGCGACCCGCTGTTCAGCGTGCTGGTCATGATGCTGCTCGCGTTCATCATCTCGGTGTGCGCGAACGTCGACGCGTTCTTCATCCTCCCGTTCGCGTCGACCTTCCTTCCCGGGTCGATCGTCGCCTTCCTGGTGTTCGGCCCGATCGTCGACATCAAGATGCTCGCCCTCATGCGCACCACGTACTCGACCCGCACGCTCGTGCAGCTGACGACCATCGTGGCGCTGCTGAGCCTGACCCTCGGACTGGTGGTGAATTACCTTGCCTGAGACCTCCGCCCGCGCGCCCCTGTGGCGTGCCGTGCAGCGCTGGCGCGGTGTCGCGATCATTGGCACCATGGCCGCGGTCACGTTGTGGCTGGCCTACAGCGGTCAGCTCGTGCTCTACATCCACCCGCGGTACATCGTGTTCACGGTCATCATGGCCGGCATCGCGGTCGTGCTCTCGCTGCTGGCCGTCGCCGGCCGTCGCGATCATGACGATGAGCATGGTGCCCCCCCGCCCCGACGCGAACGGATGCTCGCTATCACCGCTGCGGGCATCGCCGGCGCCTTCACGCTCGGCATGGTCGTGCTGCCCCCCGCCACGCTGAGCACCGCCACCGCGCAGCAGCGCGAGGTCAACGCGACCGCGAGCGACGATGCCGAAGCGCTCGCCACCGCGACGACTGCCGACGCCGAGACCGTCGCCGCCTTCACCGTGCGCGAGTGGTCGGCGATCCTCCGTCAGACGAGCGACCTGGCCTTCTACGCCGACCGCCCTGCCACCGCGCTGCTCGGGTTCGTCGTGCCCGACGACGACGACCCCGACAACCTGTTCTACGTCTCGCGGTTCTCGGTGACCTGCTGCGCCGTGGATGCGCAGCCGCTCGGCGTGCCCGTCTACCTGCCCGGCTGGTCGGCGCAGTACCCCGTCGACACCTGGGTCGAGATCTCGGGCTCGTTCGCGAGCAACCCCTCACGTGCGAGCACCGAGCCGGTCGTGCTCATCCCCGACACGGTCGAGGTGGTGGAGCAGCCGCGTGAGCCCTACCTCTTCTGAGACGGCCGCGCACGGCCGCGTCGCTGCCGCCTCCCAGCGCCTGCGCCTGCAGCGGGAGCGGCGGCGCTTCGACCGTGCGTTCTGGGTGCTCGTCGCCGCGCTCGGCGCGGCATCCGCCGTCTTCCTCCTCCTCGGAGCGCTGCAGGGCCCCAAGCTGAGCTCGGCCATCGTCGACCCGCAGCGGGTCGTCGAGCAGCCCGGCCAGCAGCTGCGGCTGTTCGCCAATCAGCCGCTCGCCGAGGTGACGGCCGAGCAGGTCACCGTCACGCCGACCGCCGCCGTGACCACAAGCGTGCAGGACGATGTGCTCATCGTGCAGTTCGAGCAGCCGCTGCGGGCCGGCACCGAGTACACGGTCGAGGTGCGCGAGGTCGGCGCGCTCAGCCGCGATGCGACGAGCACCCTCAGCCATCGCTTCACCACCGCCGGCGCCAGCGTCTTGTACCTCGACCGCGGTGACACCATCGACGAGGTGCTGCGGGCGGCGGTGGACGGCACGGGTCGCGGCGAGGTCGTGCACACGGCGGAGGGCATCCAGCACGTCGCGCCGGTGGAGGGCTTGCTCGTCGTCGCGCGCGACGCCCCCGGGGCGACGAGCGTGCTCGAGGCGGTGGCCCCGGATGGCGCCGTGCAGTCGCTCGCGCTGCCCGACGGCGCCCGCATCGAGAGGCTCGTGCCGCCGCCGTTCGGAACCCTCCTCGCGATGATCCTGCTCGTTCCCGACCCCGCCGCCGAGGGGGCCCTCGTCGAGGTGCTCGCCACCATCGACCTGGCCGGCGGCACGGCCGTCGACGTCGTCGCGGGACTGGACGGCGCACCGGTGCGCGCGGTCGCCGCCGAGTTCCTGCCGGATGCCCGCACCCTCATCGTGCACGCCTTCGACCTCACCCTCCTGCGCGTCGAGCTCGCGGAGCCGCCGCTCGCGCTGCCGGTCGGGCAGGTTCCGACGATGTACGGGCTCTCGACCGACGGCACTCGCGTGACGGGCTCTGACAGCTTCGGGGGCGTCGTGATCGACCTCGCCAGCGGGGTGGAGGAGCGACTGGACCCCTCGCCGGTCGACGGGGCATTCGCGTTCGGCGGCGAGTCGCGCCTCACGAGCGGTGCGCTGCGGGTGCAGAAGGTCGCGGTTCCCGACGAGTCGGGGGGCTCGGTGGTGTCGTTGCTCATCGCTGACGAGGGGGCCGGTGAATCGCGCGTGCTCTTCCGCACCGTTGATGATCGCGGCAGCATCGGCGACTTCGTGCTGTCGGCCAACGACCAGTACGTCGCGGTCGAGGTGACACCCTCGGTCGCGGATGCTCAGGCCGACGGCCGCCCGGTGAACGGGCGACCGACGAGTGTGACGACGGTGATCATCGACATCGCCACGGGGGCGGTGGTGCGCACGCTCGAGGGCTTCTCGCCGCGCTTCTAGACCGGCAGCGGCCCGTCGGGCAGGCTCGGCGCGACCGACGGCGGCAACCCGCGCTTGGTGCGCTGCGACACCCGCAGCCCGGCGGCGCTCAAGCGCTCGACGAGCTCTCGACCCGTCACCGGAACCGCCCCCTGCGCGATCAGCGCCTCGCGACGCTCCTCGGGGTAGTCGTAGTGGTCGTGATCGAACCCTCGCGGCGGGATGCCCGCTGCCGCCGCGAAGGCGTGCAGCTCGTCGAGCGATGCATCGCTCACGAGATGCCCCCACAGGCGCCCGTGCGCCGGCCAGATGGGCTCATCGATCAGCACGGTCACGCTCGCGATTGTAGGCGGAGCGGCGGGCGCGGCCGGTCGGGGGCGCGTTTGACCGTGGCTCTCCGCGTCGGCTATTCTTGACCGTTGGTGCGCGCTGGGCAGTGCCCGCGCCGACACCCTCCGGATGTCTCCCCGCGGCAGGCGATGCGGTGCGAGGAGTTGTTGTCGCGGATCCGCATCGAGCGGATTCCTATCAAACAGAGCAAAGGTGAAACGTGGTCTACGCAGTTGTGCGCGCCGGTGGGCGGCAGGAGAAGGTCGAGGTCGGCACGGTCGTCGTCCTCGATCGCGTCAAGGCGGGCGAGGATGGCACCATCCAGCTCACGCCGGTGCTGCTCGTCGACGGTGACACGGTCACCACCGACGCCAAGAAGCTGGCCAAGGTCACCGTGACCGCCGAGGTGCTCGGCGATCTGCGCGGCCCGAAGGTCGTCATCCAGAAGTTCAAGAACAAGACCGGGTACAAGAAGCGCCAGGGTTTCCGCGCTGACCTGACCCGCGTCAAGATCACCGGCATCAAGTAAGGAGTCGCGAACATGGCACACAAGAAGGGCGCATCGTCCACGCGCAACGGTCGCGACTCCAACCCCCAGTACCTGGGCGTGAAGCGCTTCGGCGGCCAGGTCGTCAAGGCTGGCGAGATCCTCGTGCGCCAGCGCGGCACGCACTTCCACCCCGGCGCCAACGTCGGCCGGGGCGGCGACGACACCCTGTTCGCGCTCGCCGCGGGCGCGGTGGAGTTCGGCCAGAAGGGCGGCCGCAAGGTCGTCAACGTCGTCAGCGCCTAGCGCTCGACTACCAGACTCACGCGAGGGGGCGGGCTTCGGCCCGCCCCCTCGTCGTTCCACCGCACGATTCCGACAGCACCGATCACGAGGGGGATGCCCATGGCCGCGTTCGTCGACCGCGTCACCCTGCACCTGCGCGCCGGAAACGGCGGGCACGGCTGCGTGTCGGTGCGCCGCGAGAAGTTCAAGCCGCTCGCCGGCCCCGACGGCGGCAACGGCGGTGACGGCGGCGACATCGTGCTCGTCGCCTCGGCGCAGGAGACCACGCTGCTGCCGTACCACCGTCGCCCGCACCGCTCGAGCGACAACGGCGGGCCGGGCATGGGCGACAACCGCGCCGGCTTCACCGGCGGCGACCTCGAGCTGCCCGTGCCGGTCGGCACGGTCGTGCGCGACGCCGACGGCACCGAGCTCGCCGACCTGACCGAGCCGGGCATGCGCATCGTCGTCGCACCCGGCGGCCAGGGCGGGCTCGGCAACGCCGCCCTCGCCACGACGAAGCGCAAGGCCCCCGGCTTCGCCCTGCTCGGCACCCCGGGCTGGGAGGGCGACATCGTGCTCGAGCTCAAGACGGTGGCCGACGTCGCCCTCGTCGGCTACCCGAGCGCCGGTAAGTCGAGCCTCATCGCCGCGATCTCGGCGGCCAAGCCGAAGATCGCCGACTACCCGTTCACGACCCTGCACCCCAATCTCGGCGTCGTCGAGTCGGGCGAGTCGCGGTTCACCGTCGCCGACGTCCCGGGGCTCATCGAGGGCGCGAGCGAGGGCAAGGGCCTGGGGCTCGAGTTCCTCCGGCACGTCGAGCGCTGCAGCGCCCTGCTGCACGTGCTCGACTGCGCCACGCTCGAGCCGGGGCGCGACCCGATCAGCGACCTCGACGTCATCCTCGGCGAGCTCGCGGCCTACCCGGTGCCCGAGGGGCAGCTGCCCCTGCTCGAGCGCCCCCAGCTCATCGCCCTCAACAAGGTCGATGTGCCCGAGGCGCGCGACCTCGCGGCCCTCGTGCGCCCCGAGCTCGAGTCGCGCGGGTACCGCGTCTTCGAGATCAGCGCGGTGAGTCGCGAGGGGCTGCGCCCCCTGACCTTCGCGCTGGCCGAGCTGGTCGAGGCAGATCGCGCCGCGAAGGCCGCCGAGGCGGTCGTGCGCGAGCGCATCGTGCTGCGCCCGAAGCCGGTCGACGAGCAGCCGTTCCGGGTCGTCGTCGAGGGAGGCAGCGACGGGCCCCTCTACCGCATCCTTGGGGCGAAGCCCGAGCGCTGGGTGCACCAGACCGACTTCCGCAACGACGAGGCCGTGGGCTATCTCGCCGACCGGCTCGCCAAGCTCGGCGTCGAGGACGCCCTCTTCTCCGCGGGTGCCGTGGCCGGCGCGACCGTCGTGATCGGCGCGGGCGACGGCGTGGTGTTCGACTGGGAGCCGACTCTCACGAGCGCGGCCGAGCTGCTGACGGCTCCGCGCGGCACCGATCCGCGCCTGGATGCGAGCTCGCGACCGTCGACGGCGCAGCGCCGCCAGAGCTACCACGAGCGCATGGATGCCAAGGCCGCCGCGCGCGCCGAGCTCGAGGCCGAGCGTCTCGCCGAGCGCGATGCGCGCGGATGGATGGACGACGAGACCGCCGAGGGCGGTCGGGGGCACGCCGAGGAGGGCGATGACTGAGGGCACGCGCACCGCCGTGACAGCGGCGAAGCGCATCGTGGTGAAGGTCGGCTCCTCGTCGATCAGCGGCCCGAACGCGGGGCAGATCGGCCCGCTCGTCGACGCGCTCGCGGCGGTGCACGCACGCGGCAAGGAGGTGGTGCTGGTGTCGTCCGGGGCCATCGCCACGGGCATCCCGTACCTGAACCTCGATGCGCGCCCGACCGATCTGGCGACCCAGCAGGCGGCCGCGGCCGTCGGGCAGAACGTGCTGATCCATCGCTACCAGGAGAGCCTCGATCGCTACGGCATCGTCGCCGGCCAGGTGCTACTGACCGCGGGAGACCTCGAGCACGCCACGCCGCGCAGCAACGCCCAGCGCGCCATGGAGCGCCTGCTCGGCCTGCGGATTCTCATCATCGTCAACGAGAACGACACGGTTGCGACCCAGGAGATCCGGTTCGGCGATAACGACCGGCTCGCCGGGCTCGTCAGCGAGCTCATCGGCGCCGACCTGCTGGTGCTGCTGAGCGACGTCGACGCCCTGTACACGAAGCCCCCGCACGAGCCCGGCGCCGAGCGCATCGCGATCGTGCCGCACGACGACGACCTCTCGCGGGTCGAGATCGGCTCGATCGGCGCCGCCGGCGTGGGAACCGGGGGAGCGAGCACCAAGATCGCCGCCGCCAAGCTCGCCGTCGCGCAGGGCGTGCCTGTCGTGCTGACCTCCACCGACCGGGTCGCGCAGGCCCTCGCCGGGGAGCCGGTCGGAACCTGGTTCGAGGCGGCCCCCGTAGACTGAGGGCATGTCGTCGACCGTCACCGACACCCTCCCGAGCGCGCAGCCCGAGACCCTCATCGCCGCCGAGCTGATGGCGGCGAAGGAGGCGTCCCGCGCGCTCGCGACCCTCACCACGAGCAGCAAGAACGCGGCACTGGAGACGATCGCCGCGGCGATCGAGCAGGCGGTGCCCGCGATCATCGCGGCCAACGCCGACGATCTCGAGCGCGGTCGTGCCACCGGGCTCTCGGTCGGACTGCTCGATCGGCTGCGGCTCGATGAGCCCCGCATCCGCGCCCTGGCCTCCGCCGTGCGCGACGTCATTGCCCTGCCCGATCCGGTCGGAACCGTCGTGCGCGGGTCACGGCTGCCGAACGGCCTGCAGCTGAGCCAGGTGCGCGTTCCGTTCGGTGTGGTGGGTGCGATCTACGAGGCTCGCCCGAACGTCACGGTCGACATCGCCGCGCTCGCGCTCAAGAGCGGCAACGCAGTGCTGCTGCGCGGCGGCAGCGCCGCCGAGAGCAGCAACCGCGTGCTCGTGTCGACGATCCAGACGGCGATCGCGAGCGCGGGCCTGCCCGCCGACGCGGTGCAGACGGTCGACCCGCACGGACGAGCCGGCGCGACGGCCCTCATGCGGGCGCGGGGCTTCGTCGACGTGCTCATCCCGCGCGGCAGCGCCGACCTGATCCAGACCGTGGTGCGCGAGTCGACGGTGCCCGTCATCGAGACCGGGGCGGGCGTCGTTCACATCGTGCTCGACGCCACGGCCGACGAGCAGCTCGCGGTCGACATCGTGCACAATGCGAAGGTGCAGCGCCCGAGCGTGTGCAACGCCGTCGAGACCGTGCTCGTGCACCGCGACGCTGCGGCTCGCGTGCTGCCGCCGGTTCTGGCGGCCCTGCGCGCGTCGGGGGTCGTCGTGCGCGGCGACGAGCGCGCCCGCGCCGTCGATGGCGACCTCCTCCCGGCGACCGACGACGACTTCGCGACCGAGCACATGGCGCTCGAGCTGAGCGTCGCGGTCGTCGATGATCTCGATGCGGCGCTCGCGCACATCCGCCGCTTCTCGACCCAGCACACCGAGTCGATCATCACGCGCGACATGGCCAATGCCGAGCGGTTCCTGGCCGAGGTCGATTCGGCCGTGGTCATGGTGAACGCCTCGACCCGGTTCAGCGACGGCGGAGAGTTCGGCTTCGGGGCCGAGGTGGGCATCTCGACCCAGAAGCTGCACGCGCGAGGCCCGATGGGCCTCCCCGAGCTCACGAGCACGAAGTGGATCGTGCGCGGCGACGGGCAGGTGCGGGCCTGAGCGGGCGGCCGGGCTTCACCCGGTAGACTCGCACCGCGGGCCGCGCGCCCGTCGACCGACACGAACCTCGATCCCTCGACCACGGGAGCCCCGCATGCTGACGACGCTGACGACCATCATCATCGCTGCCGAGGAGCGCGCCCCGCTGATCGCGCCGGCCGAGGTCATCGCGCTCGCCGCCGCGGCCGTGTTCCTCATGATGGGCCTGGTGACCTTCGCCTACCGCGACGTCGCCAACCGGCACAGCCACAAGGCGAAGAAGTCGGCCGGCCACGACAGCGGCCACGGCGCCGGGCACTGAGCCGGGCCTGCCCCCGCGATACCCATCGCCACCCCGCCGATGACCCGATCCGCGCGTCGCGCGCGGATCGGCATCATGGGCGGCACCTTCGACCCGATCCACCATGGTCACCTCGTGGCGGCGAGCGAGGTCGCGCACGCCTTCGACCTCGACGAGGTCGTGTTCGTGCCCACCGGGCAGCCCTACCAGAAGACCGGGGTGACCCCGAGCGAGCACCGCTATCTGATGACCGTGATCGCGACGGCCGCGAATCCGCGGTTCCGGGTCAGCCGGGTCGATATCGATCGCGACGGGCCGACGTACACGATCGACACCCTCCGCGACCTGCGGGCGCAGCATCCCGACGCCGACCTGTTCTTCATCTCGGGAGCCGACGCGATCGCGCAGATCCTCGACTGGAAGGACGCGGCCGAGCTCTGGCGCCTCGCCCACTTCATCGCCGTCAGTCGCCCCGGGCATGACCTCTCCGTTCGCGGATTGCCGGAGGGCGACGTAAGCTTGCTCGAGATCCCCGCGCTGGCCATCTCGTCGACCGACTGCCGCGAGCGCGTCGAGCACGGCTCACCCGTGTGGTACCTCGTGCCCGACGGCGTGGTGCAGTACATCTCGAAGCACCAGCTGTATCGGAGCACCAGACCATGAGCACCCCCGTCGACCCGCCCCTCAGCCGCCGCGCCGCGCGGCAGGCCGAGCAGTCGGCGCACGCTCCGCACGAGCAGGCGTTCGCGCAGCCCTCGACCCGCCGAGAGAGGGGCGGCACCCCCGTCTCGGTGCCGTCCTCCGCACCGACCGACGTCGCGTACCGCACGCAGGTGCGCCCGCGCGTGCCGCACTACGACGCCCCTCCTGCCGCCCACACGGTGATCCCGGGCGCGCCGCCGGTCGGCGAGTCCGCGCCCGCCGCCGCACCCCCCTCACCGCTCGTCGTTCCGCCGCCGCCGGCCGCGCCCCTCGCGCCGTCGGCGACCGACGCACCTATGCGTCGCCGCGACTTCCGGCCGCCCGCAGAGCAGCAGCCGGCTCCGCCCGCTGCGCCCCCGGGTGCTGACGGCACCGCGCCCGCGCCGGCGCGCCTCGCTGCGCCCGGCGACCAGGGCTACGACACCGAGCTCGAGTACCACACGCAGCTCGCTCCGCGACGGGATGCTCCGCCCGCGCCACCCGCCACCGCGCCGGCCGCACCGCAGGTGTTCGAGGTTCCCCTCCTGGCGAGCTCGCCGCACGAGCAGACCCTCTCTCGGCGTGAGCTTCGCGCCCTGCGGGAGCAGCTCGGCCAGGAGACGGCCGCTTCCCCGGCCGAGTCGCTCGCTCCATCGGCTTCGCCCGTGACGACCGCTCCGCCGGCGACGACCGCGCCGCCAGCGGCAACCGCTCCGTCCGCTCCGCCGCCGGCAGCCGCTCCGTCGATGCCGCCCGCGGCGCTCGTCGAGCCCGCCGCGGTGCCGACGAGCACCGGCGCGTCGGCCGCGGTCGGCTCCGCTCCGACCGGCAGCCACTGGTCGGTGGGCATCCACGCCGATGACGACCCCTTCGAGAACACCTACAGTCGCGAGGTCGGCTCGACCTCGGCCATCACGAGCACGAACGCTCTGGTGCTGCCCGAGATGCCGACCGCGAGCATCGCCGGGCCGGTCACGGGAACGGGCGAGATCATCATCACCGGCATGATCGACCTGCCCCGCACCGTGTCGTCGACCGGCACTGTGCCGACCGTGCACGACAGTCCCGACATCGACGACCTGTTCGACGCGGGCGACCTCGCCGCCGCTCCGCCCGACGCCGCCCCGGTGAGTGCGTCGCGAGCCGTCAGCAGCCACACCCAGGGTCACAGCATCATCGCGCCGGCGAGTCGTCGGCCCTCCAGCAACACGGTGACCACCGTTCTCGTCGGGGCGACCGTCGTGATGGCGGTCGTCGCCATCGGACTGTTCGTGCTCGCGGCCGTCAACGGGCTATTCTGAGGGCTCCGCCCGCCCGCCTCGAAGGACACCGTGACCGCATCCGACCGCGCTATCGCCCTCACCCAGGTGGCGGCGCGCGCCGCCGATGCGAAGCAGGGCGACGACCTCGTCGCGCTCGACGTCTCGGGCCCGCTGCCGCTCACCGACGTGTTCCTGCTCGTCACCGGGCGCAACGAGCGCAACGTGCAGTCCATCGCCGGTGAGATCGAAGACCGGCTGATCGAGGCCGGAGCGAAGCCGCTGCGGCGCGAGGGCCGGGTCGAGGGGCGGTGGATCCTCCTGGACTTCGGTGACCTGGTCGTGCACGTGTTCCACGAGGAGGAGCGCCTGTTCTACTCGCTCGAGCGACTGTGGAAGGACTGCCCGGTCATTCCGCTGACGCTCGGCGAGCATCCAGTCGACGCATAGCCGTCAGCGGGCAGACTGGGGTCATGAAGTGCCCCACCGATGACACCCTGCTCGTCATGAGCGACCGCAACGGCATCGAGATCGACTACTGCCCGCAGTGCCGCGGGGTCTGGCTCGATCGGGGCGAGCTCGACAAGATCATCGAACGGGCCTCGGCGGTCGCGCCGGCACCCGCCGCCGCGCCGCGGGTCGACCTTCCCCGCCAGACGCCCCCGGCGCCGCCGGCGGGCGGGTATCCGCCGGGTGCCTACGCCCAGCCGGGCTATGCGCCGCGATGGGGCTCGCACTCACCGGGCTCGGCGCCGCGCTACGGCGGCGGGTACCACGGTGGCGGGTACAAGCGGCCGAAGAACTGGCTCAGCGAGCTCTTCGACTGAGCGTCGTCGCCGCGCTCGGCCGAATTGGTCGGGGGCGCGGCGGTGTACTAGTCTTATCGAGTTGTCACCGCCCGCGGGCGGCTCAGCGCGGGCCTGTGGCGCAGCTGGTAGCGCACCTGCATGGCATGCAGGGGGTCAGGGGTTCGAGTCCCCTCAGGTCCACGAACGACATCCCGGTCTCGGCCGGGATTCGTCGTATCCGGCGCCTGCTGGCCCGAGCAGCGGGGCGGCGCGCCGGCGATGCCGAGCTCTGCGCTGGCATCCGGTTCGAGAGGACCCGTCGTGACTCGCGACCTCCCCGCCCCCGCCGTCTCCGCCCAGCGCATGCACGCGATCACCGAGGAGACGACCCAGATCGTCGACATGGTGCTCGAGTACGCGCGCCGTCGCATCCTGAGCGACGACACGCCGCTCGACAAGCCGTTCACGCCCTCCGAGCTCCGGCGGCTCGCGGGGCGCACCATCAGCGAGGACGGGATGGGCGCCCGGCGTGCACTCGCGCTGTTCGAGAACGTTCTCGCGCCGTCGTGCATCACGACCGAGCATCCGCAGTACCTGTCGTTCATCCCCTCGGCGCCGTCGAAGGCGGCGACCGCCTTCGACCTCATCGTCTCTGCGACAGCGGTGTACGGCGGGTCGTGGCTCGAGGGCTCCGGTGCGGTGTACGCCGAGAACGACGTGCTGGCCTGGCTGGCCCACGAGTTCGGACTGCCGGAGACTGCCGGTGGCGTCTTCGTGCAGGGCGGCACGATCGGCAACCTCTCGGCGCTCGTCGCCGCTCGCGATCACGCCGACCGGCAGCGGCGTGCGGAGGGGCGGGCGCGCCCCGAGCGCTGGGTCGTCGTGGCGAGCTCGGAAGCGCACTCGTCGATCGCGAGCGCGGCCCGCGTCATGGACATCGACGTCGCCGTCGTGCTGGCGGGTGACGACGGCGTCATGCGCGCCGACGGGGTGCGGGATGCCCTCCGCGAGCACGGCGACGCGGTGATCGCCGTGGTCGTGACAGGAGGGTCGACCAACTTCGGCATCGTGGACGACCTCGCCGGGGTCGCCGCGCTGAAGGATGAGCGCGACTTCTGGCTGCACGTCGACGGTGCCTACGGGCTGGCGGCCGCACTGACCGACATCGCCCGCCCACGCTTCGCAGGGCTCGAACGGGCCGACTCGCTCATCGTTGACCCCCACAAGTGGCTCTTCACCCCGTTCGACTCGTGCGCACTGCTCTACCGCGACCCGGAGATCGCCCGCATCGCCCACACGCAGCACGCGGAGTACCTCGACGCCCTCACCGACTCGAGCGAGTGGAACCCCTCGGACTACTCGGTGCAGCTGACCCGCCGTGCGCGCGGGTTGCCGCTGTGGTTCTCGCTCGCCACCTTCGGGGCGCAGGCCTACCGCGACGCGATCAGCGCGTCGATCGAGCTCGCGCACGCCGCGGCCGCCGAGATCACCGCGCGGGAGCACGTGCGGCTCGTGCGCCAGCCGCAGCTCTCGGTCGTGGTGTTCGAGCGCATCGGGTGGGAGCACGGCGACTACGCCCACTGGTCGAACCGCCTGCTCGACGACCAGCGCGCGTTCGTCGTGCCGAGCTCGCACGCCGGGCGGCCCAACGCGCGCTTCGCCATCGTCAACCCGCGCACGCGACTCGACGATCTCGTGGAGATCCTCGACTCCATGCGCTGATCCGCCGCGGTCCGGGCCGTCGTGGGCCGCTCGCTTGCGCACCCGACGGGCGATGGCCCCCGCGGCCGCCCCCGCCCTACACTGGCGCGGTGAGCCCCGGCACGCCCTCCGCGAGCGTCGTCGCCGCGCGCTGGCTCAGCGGCATTCTCACTCCCCTCGTGGTGCTGGCCGTCGCGGTGGGCCTCGACGCGGTCGATCAGGTGGCTCCCGACCCGCTGGCGGGCACCGCGGCTCGCTACGTGCCGCCCGACGGGCACCGCACCGTGCTGCGCGACGCCGCGGGCGAGCTCGTGGTGGTCGAGCATGCGCGGTCGGTCGGGGTGGAGGAGATCCTGACGGCGCCGCCCTCGGTGGCGGCCGCGGTGCTCGACCGACGGGGCGAGCAGCAGGTGCGCACGGCGCAGTGGTGGCGCGTCGCGCGCATCGACAGCGCCGGAATCCGCACCGTCGACCTGTACCGGCTCGCACCGGAGGGCATCGTGCAGGTGGCCGCCTGGGGCGGGTCGATCGGCTTCGTCTTCGAGCCCGAGCTGCTCGTGCTTCCCGCCGAGGCGGTCGCGGGCGACCGGTGGTCGGCGTCGGGCAGCGCCCTGGGTGACGGCGTTCTCGCCTACGAGCTCACCGCCGCGGCCTTCAGCGCGACGGGGCCGTTCACCGATGCGCAGGGCGATACCGTTCCCCTCACCGGCGGGTGCCTCGGCGTTGACAGCTCGGTCGTGCTCTCCGCCCCCGCGGATGCCCTCCGCACCGACCTCGTCGAGTCGACGGTGTGGTGTCCGGGGCGCGGCCCGGTGTGGAGCTCGGGCACGGTCGACGCCCAACCCGTCGGGCAGGCCGAGGTGAGGCCCGCATCCCTGGCAGCGCTCGCGCGCGACCTGCCCGATGCCGAGGAGTGGGCGGAGTCGGCGCCGCAGGCGATGGCTCTGCGCGCTCCGCGAGCGCTGTCGCTCGTCGTCGCCGATCCGTTCTTCGGCGAGTCGCCGCTCGGCGTGCAGGTGTCGCTGCCGCCGCTGCTGCTTGCCGACGGCCGGATCGTGGCGATCAACGATCGGGGGGATGACGTGCACTGGTGGCGTCGCGCGGGTGCCGAGCTGGTGCTCGATGCGAGCGCGCATCCCGGAGGGGTGATCGTCTCGTCGGCGGTCGTCGGCGACCTCGTCATCGTCTCGACGGCGCAGCGGGCGGTCGCGGCCTACGACGGTCTCGGCCGCCGCGTCTGGCAGTGGAGAGGGCCGGAGCTCGTGCTGGCACCCGCGGTCGGCGTGCCCGGGCGCGGCGGCTCGGGCGAACGGGCTGCGCCCGACGTCGTCGTGGTCGATCGCGGCGGACTGGCGACCCGCTTGGACGCCGAGACGGGGGCGGTGCGCTGGTCGGCGGCTGTCGACGCCGATGCCCGCGCACCCGTCGTGGTGGCCGGGGGAGCGGTCATCGTCGCGGACGAACGGGGTCGGGTGTCGGCGCTCGCCGCCGTGGACGGGGCGCTGCAGTGGCGGGAGGACATCGGGTTCGCCGAGAACGCTGCGGCCTCGAGCGACGGTGCGGCGGTCGCCGTGCAGCTCGAATCGGGAGAGGTCGTCGTGCTGAGGGCTCGCGACGGCGCTGAGCTCGCCGCGCATCGCTACCCGGGCGTCGCGCGCGACCTCGTCATCGCCGAGGGGGTCGTGCTGGCGCTCTCGGACGAGCGGCTGGTCGCCGTGGATGCCGCCTCGGGCGACCTGCTCTGGCGCGACGAGGGCGCCCTGGCTCTCGTCGGCGAAGGATCGGTGGTGGCGGTGCTCAGCGACGATCGCGTGCGCCTCGTCGCCGTGGTCGACGGCTCGACCCGCGCGGAGCAAGCGCTGGAGCCCGCCCTGGTGAGCGCCACCCGACGGGCGCTGGCCGTGGGGAGCGGTCTGCTCATCATCGATTCCGATGGCCGCGTGCAGGACGTGGGTCTGCGGTGACGCCGGCCGCGGAGTCGGTGCTGGGGCGTGTCGCCGGAGGCCTCGCGCGCTTCTGGCAGGGGCTCATCACCGCTCCGGTGCGCAACGGTCGGCTGCGCGACACCGGGTGGCCCGTCGGTCTGCGGCCGGTCGTGGTCGTCGGCATCATCGCCTTCTGCCTCGCTGTGGCGCTCATCCTGATGGCGCCGGCGATCCGCGCCGCGTCGCCGCTCTCCGTCACGGTGGGCTCGACCGTGCTCGCTCTGCCGCGGCTCGTGCTTCCGACGATCTTCTGGCTGGTCATCCTGTCGATCGCCCTCGTGCAGACGGCCGCACTGCACGTTCGCGCCCGCACCGCATTCGTGCTCACCCTCATGTCGGCACTGGTGCTGCTCTTCCTGGGCGCCCTCGATCTCGGGGCCGATGGGGAGGGCGGGGTCGCGGTGACGCCCGGCAAGATCGTGTCGGTGCTCGCGGTCGCCGCCCTCGTCGCGCTGCTCCTGGCGCGTCGACGACGAGGGTTCGCCTGGTGGGAGTTCCCCGTCGTCCTGACGATCATCGCCGCCACGGCGGTGGTCGCCCTCGGACGCAGCGCCCAGCAGAGCGCCGCTTTCGGCCTCGACTTCGGCCCGCCGACCGCCTCTCTCGTCATGTCGTCGATCGGTCAGCTCGCCGTGCCCGCCGCCCTGGCCGCCGGGGTCGCGGTCGCGGAGTTCGCGATCACGGCGGCCACGTCGGCGGTCGCCGCACTGCAGCGGCCGGTCTCGCCGCTGCGGGCCGCCGCGCGGTCCGACGCGCTGTCCCGCGCTCTCCCGCTGGTGCTGCTCATCGCTCTCGTGCTCCTCGCCGGGTGGCGAGTGGCCGAGTTCGTCCTCGGGCTGCTGCTCGACCCCGGGTCGGTCGCTGATCCGGGCGATCTTCCGCTCTCGGCGGCGATCGTCGCACTCATCGCGGGCCTGTGGGTGCTCCTGGCGCGTCTGCGCCGCGACCGCCACCGTGCGGGCGACCCGCGACCATCCGCTGACCCCGCCCCTGCCGGTGGCGGCGAGACCCGCATCTCGACGGTCATGAGCCACCTCGACGCCGTCGCCTTCCCGGTGGCTGTCGCTCTCACGGTCACACTCGTGCCGGTCGTCGCGCTGCTGCTGGCCGTGCAGGTGGCCAGCTCGTGGGGCCTCGGGGGCGCGGCGACCGCGGCTGCCCTCTCGGTGGCCGACGCGCTGCGCGGCTCGATCGCCCTGGGGCTGGTACGACTCGGTGTCGGCGCGGCGCTCGTGGTGCTCGCCGTGCGGCTCGCGCGCCGCGGTCGGCGGGGAGCACCGGAGCTGCTGGCCGCGATCGGCGTGCTCGCGGCGCTCAGCGCGGCACCCGCGCTGGCCGAGACGACGATGCCGTGGTCGTCAGAGGCCCTCGCCGTGATCGTGGCGGCGGCGACGATCGTGCTCGCGATCGTGCTCGCCGCACGCGGTCGGCTCGACGCGCGCCGGGCGGCACTACTGGTCACGGCACTGCTGCTCTCCGCGGCGGTCGCCTGGCGCGAGCTGCTCGCCGACCCGTTGAGCGCGGTCATCGGCGCGAGCGGCCTCGCACTGGTGCTCTTCGGCTTCGTCTGGGGCTTCCTGACCGATGCCGATGCCACGCACGGCGACAGCGCCGCGTATCCGCGTGCGGCTCGCGTTCTGCTCTTCCTCGCCAACGCCGTGTTCGGCGTGACCGTGCTGGCATACGGTGCGCTCGCCCGGTCGGTGGACGCCGGCATCGACCTCGACGCATTCGCCCAGTTCGGTGACCAGCTGCTGGGCACAGCGGTCATCCTGGCGGCGGTCATGGCGGTGTGGGCCTCTGCTGTATCGGGCGATTCCCGGCCGGCAGCGGCTACCGTGGCGCCATGACCGAGTCGTCCTCGCCTGAACCGTCGTCGTCGCCTGAACCGTCGTCGTCGGAGCCGACCGCCGACCCTCTCCTGCAGGCCGCCCTGCGCACCCACACCGATTACGGCGTCGAGAAGCTGGAGGAGTCGGATCTCGCCGTCGACCCGTTCGCTCAGTTCACGGCCTGGCTCGCAGAGGCGGCCGAGCGGGGGGTGTACGAGCCGAACGCGATGGTGCTCGCGACGATCGACCCTGACGGTGCGCCGTCGATCCGCACCGTCCTCCTGCGCGGCGTCGATGAGCGAGGTTTCGCGTTCTACACCGACTACACCTCGCGCAAGGGCCGCGCCCTGCAGGCGAACCCCGCGGTCGCCGCCGTCTTCCCCTGGTACACGCTGCACCGGCAGGTGAAGATCTTCGGCACCGCGCACCGTGTCGAGCCGGAGGACTCGGAGGCGTACTTCGCGAACCGCCCGCGCGGCGCCCAGGTGGCGGCGTGGTCGAGCGACCAGTCGCAGCCGATCGGCTCGCGCGCGGCCCTCGAGCAGAAGGTGGTCGACACCGAGCAGCGCTTCGCCGACGCCGAGATCGTGCCGCGCCCGGAGCGCTGGGGCGGTTTCCGCATCGTCCCCGATCGCGTGGAGTTCTGGCAGGGCCGCACCTCGCGCCTGCACGACCGCCTGCTCTTCCACCGCGAGGGGGAGACCTGGCGGGTGGAGCGGCTGCAGCCGTGACACTCGGCGCCGGGAATACCGGCGCCGCATCACGCGTTCCCCCTTTCGATGCATTCGCATAGAATTGTGGATGCGCGACCGGGCCCGAACGACGCCCGACCCGCACGACAGACAGGGGAGAACCACCATGGCCATCAGCGATCCGAGCGACCTCGAGCTCGGCCTCGACACCTTCGGCGACGTCACCGTCGACGCCGACGGGGCTCCGCTCTCGTACGCCCAGGTGATCCGCAACGTGGTCGCCGAGGGCGTTCTCGCCGACCAGGTGGGCGTCGACGCGATCACCGTCGGCGAGCACCACCGCGACGACTTCGCGGTCTCGGCCCCCGACGTCGTGCTCACCGCCATCGCGGCCCGCACTGAGCGCATCCGCGTCGGGAGCGGCGTGACCGTGCTCAGCTCGGACGACCCGATCCGCGTCTTCCAGCGCTTCGCGACCATCGACGCCATCTCCGGCGGCCGGGCCGAGGTCATCATGGGCCGCGGCTCCTTCACCGAGTCGTTCCCGCTCTTCGGTTATGCCCTGCAGGACTACCAGACGCTCTTCGAGGAGAAGCTCAACCTCTACGCTGAGGTGCAGAAGGAGCAGCCGGTCACCTGGCAGGGCTCGACACGCGCGCCGCTGCAGAACCAGATGGTGTACCCGACCACCGAGAGCGGCAGCCTGCGCACATGGGTCGGCGTCGGCGGCAGCCCCGAGTCGGTCGTGCGCGCCGCGCACTACGGCTTCCCGCTCATGCTCGCCATCATCGGCGGGCCGGCCGAACGGTTCGCGCCGTTCGTCGAGCTCTACCACCGCGCCCTCACCCAGCTCGAGAAGCCGTGGCAGCCGGTCGGTGTGCACTCGCCCGGCTACATCGCCGAGACCGATGAGCAGGCCATGGAGGAGCTGTGGCCCGCCTACGAGCAGATGTTCGGCCGCATCGGCCGCGAGCGGGGGTGGGGCCCGACGACGTACGCGCACTTCCGGCAGGAGGTCGAGCACGGCTCGCTCTACGTCGGGTCGCCCGAGACGGTCGCCCGCAAGATCGCCGCGACGGTATCGACGCTCGGTATTCAGCGCTTCGACCTGAAGTACTCGACCGGTCCGCTGTCGCACGACAAGCTGATGCGGGCCATCGAGCTCTACGGCACGGTCGTCATGCCGCGCGTGCGCGAGCTGCTCGCCGACGCGAAGGTTCCCGCGGCCGTCTGACGCCAGACGGCGGTCATGACGTTGCCCGCCGGGCCTCCGGGGTTCGGCGGGCAACGTCATGCGTTCCGGCGCGGCTACCGACCGGAGACCACCGGGAGCCCGGTCGCGCTCGCGGCGCTCTGCACACTGCCGCCGTTCGTCAGGGTGGTGAAGCCGAGGGCGGACATCCTGTCGATCGCCTGGCCGGAGCGGTTGCCGCTGCGGCAGTACACGATGTAGTCGCCCGCAGGGTCGAGCGCGCTGATCTGCTGCTCGAAGTCGGGAGACCGCACATCGATGTTGACAGCGCCATCGAGGTGCCCGTCGGCGAACTCGGCGGGGGTGCGAACGTCGATGATCACCGTGTCGGCACCGAGCACGACAGGTTCGGCGGGCGCAGCGCAGGCGGAGACGCCGATGGTGATTCCGAGGGCCAGAGCGAGGGTGAGGAGGATGCGGCGCATCGTCGTCCTTTCAGGGTCGGGAACGATGCCTCCACTATACCCCAGGGGGTATATCGTGCACGTTCACCTGACCCGGGCTGGGGAGGAGCTCCGGCGAGTGCTTGACTGAGTCCGTGAGCGAGACCCCCATCGACCGCCGCGTGCTCGTCATCGCCGTGCTCGCCGCCTTCGTCGCCTTCCTCGACGGCTCGATCGTCACCGTGGCCCTGCCCGCGATCACCACGGAGCTCGGCGGAGGCCTGCCCGTGCAGCAGTGGGTGGTCGACGCCTACCTGATCACCCTCGGAGCCCTGATCCTCATCGCCGGGTCCCTCAGCGACCTCCTCGGTCGCATCGCGGTGCTGCGCATCGGTCTCCTCGCCTTCGGCATCACCTCGCTCGCCTGCGGGCTGGCCCCTACGGCCGAGCTGCTGATCGCCGCGCGCGCAGCGCAAGGAGCCGCGGGCGCTCTGCTCGTGCCCAGCTCGCTGGCGCTCATCATGAGCACCCATCGAGGCGCGGCGCAGGCCCGTGCGATCGGCCTCTGGACGGCATGGACCTCCGCAGCGTTCATCGTGGGCCCCCTCCTCGGCGGCCTCCTGACCGACCTCGTGAGCTGGCGCTGGATCTTCGTCATCAACGTGCTCCCCATCGCCGTCACCCTCGTGATGCTGGCTCCGCTGCCGAACGTCCGCACGCCCGATCGCCCTCCTCTCGATCTCTTCGGCGCACTGCTCGGAGCGATCGGCCTGGGCGGCGTCGTCTTCGCCCTCATCGAGCAGGCCAACTACGGCTGGGTGTCGCCGGTCGTGCTCGTTCCCCTCGTCACCGGAGCACTCGCGCTCGCCGGCTTCGTGGTGCGGCAGGCGACGGCACGGCATCCGATGATGCCGTTGAGCCTCTTCCGCAATCGCAACTTCGCGGTCGGCAATCTCGCGACGGTCGCGATCTACGCGGCCCTGTCGGTGGCAGGACTCGCCCTGGTGCTGCATCTGCAGCAGGTCGCCGGACTGTCGGCGACCGCGGCCGGACTCGTGACGCTGCCGGTCACGGTGCTCCTCATCGCGCTCTCCTCCCGCTTCGGCGCCTGGGCGGGTCGAGCCGGACCGCGCTGGTTCATGGCGGTGGGGCCCGCGCTCGCCGCCGTCGGGGTTCTGCTGCTGCAAGGCATCTCAGCGCCGTTCGACTTCGTGCAGCAGGCGCTCGCGGGCGTGCTGCTCTACGGGATCGGCATCGCGGTGACGGTCGCGCCGCTCACCTCAGCCGTGCTCGGCGCGATCGAACCCGAGCGTGCCGGAATCGCCTCCGCGGTGAACAACGCTGTGGCGCGCATCGCGGGACTCATCGCCATCGCCGTCCTGGGGGCACTGATCGGCACCGAGGTGGACGACGCCTGGCTAGACCGCGCGCTCGTGCTGTGCGCCGCGCTTCTCTTCACGGGCGCCCTGATCTCGGCGATCGGAATCCGCACACCGCGCGCGGCGACCGCGCCGTAGGCTCGAGCCATGCGCCGTCGCCGACAGCACACCCGCGCGGTCGCGGTCGGGCTCGTCGCGGCCCTCGCGACGATCACCGGATGCACGGCCGCCGCCGAGCCGCCGCCTCCGCCGCTCGCTCGCCTCGTCGGCGCGCCCGCTCCGCTCGACCCGACGGCGGTCTACCTCGAGCAGCGCATCGCCGCGATGTCGCTCGAGCAGAAGGTGGCCGCCCTGCTCATGGTCCACGTTCCCGGCACCGACCCGGCGCGCATCCGGGCCGTCATCGACGCCCACGGTCTCGGTGGCGTCATCCTGATGGGCGACAACATCGGAGGTCCCGCGGCGACCGTGGCCGGCCTCACCGGGGCGCTGAGCGCGGAAGCCGGCCTGCCCGTGCTGACGGCCATCGACCAGGAGGGCGGCATCGTGCGCCGCCTGCGCGACGACACGTTCGCCGCGTCGTGGGAGCTGCGCGGGGCGCCGGCATCCGCTGCCGAGCAGGCCTTCGCGGGCCGGAGCACGCTCGTCGCCGAGGCCGGGGTGCTCATCAATTTCGGGATCGTCGCGGATGTCACCCCCGATCGCTCGTCCTTCATCCACGTGCGCACGCTGGGCGAGTCGCCGGCCGCCGCGGCCGAGCGCGTCGCGGCGGCGGTGCGGGGTGAGCAGGGCGCCGTGCTGTCGACCCTCAAGCACTTCCCCGGGCACGGTGCGAGTCCGGACGACTCGCACGTGAGCATCCCGCGATCGGCGCTTACGATCGCGCAGTGGCGGGCCACGCATGCGGTGCCGTTCCAGGCCGGGATCGATGCCGGGGCCCCGCTGGTGATGACCGGGCATCTGCTGTTCGAGCGGGTGAGCCCCCTGCCAGCCTCGCTCTCGCCGACCTGGATCACGATCCTCCGCCAGCAGCTCGGCTTCGACGGGGTGATCGTCACCGATGATCTCCTGATGCTGCAGCGATCGGGGGTCGCCGCCTACCGGGATCCGGTGCAGAACGCCGTACGGGCGCTCGCCGCGGGCAACGACCTGCTGCTCTTCGTGCTGCCGGCCGACCCCTCGACCGTCGGTGTCGATCTCGGCGCGCTGATCGATGCGCTCGCGCTCGCCGTCATCGACGGTCGCATCGACGCCGCCCGCCTCGATGCGTCACTGCAGCGCGTGCTCGCCCTGCGCCGGGCGGCATCCGGCGAGCTCGGCCCCTTCGTCGACTGCGGCCCGAAGTGCCGGGGTGAGATCGGCCGAGCCGCGCTCGGCTGAGACGGAGCGAGCCTCGAGCAGGTCAGGGCGCCGGGGGGTGCGGCGCGCGGGGGCGCGGTAGTCCGGGGCGCAGAGCAGCCCCGCGGCGAGGATCGCGTCTCAGAGCGTCGGAAGGTCGACGTTGGTCACCCGTTCGGGCAACTGGTTGATGGTGACACCGCGCGGGACGACATCCGCGGTCGCCGGTGCGATGCTCGCGACGGTCGCGGTGATGGCGCCGAACACGATCGCGAGAGTGCCGAGACCCGTGAGCAGGGCGGTGACCGGTGTCAGTCGCCGGTGCCGCTCGAGGCTCACGACGATGGCGCCGACGAGCATGAGCGTCGCTGCAGTGATCAGGAGCGCGATCAACGGGCACCGTTCCTGTCGGGTCTTGAGGAACGCGGCCTCGGGGGGCGGGGCCGGTTTCGGGTGTCGGCCGCTCGGGTGGGCGGCCGCTCTCAGGATACGCCCGAGGCCCGACACGGGCAAACATTGCTGAGCGGATTTCGATCTCGTGTCGAGGCGTCGCACGGCGTGCGCGGGGGCAGGGTCCAAGGTCCCGAAGGTCGAATCCGTTTCAGCGAGTTCCGAACCAGGACGAACCGCGCGCCTGCGCGCCGCTCGACCCGGCGGAGAGGTGAGAATGGAACGGTGACCCCTGCGCCCATCGGAGTGCCGCACCGCGATGTCCTGATCGCCGTCGCGGCCTCGCTCGAGGCGACCCTCGTCGACGCGCAGCCGCTGCAGGTCGAACCGACCGGCAACGGGTTCACCCACGGGTACCGCGTGTCACTCCGCGACGGCACGGGTGCCACGGTCGAGCACACCGTCTTCGTGGAGACCTCTCCGGCCGACGCGGCACGACCCGGCGTGCTCACGCTGCGCAATCCCGCGACCGGCGAGCGCGTGGATGTCTGGGTCTACCCGGCCGACCCCTCCCTCCCCGCGCTGCGCACCGCCGTCTACGCCGAGGCGGCGGGCGTGGTGCTCGCCCGGCTCGGGCTGCCGGTCGGAGGGCTCCGCGTCAGCCTCGCCGCCTATCGCCCCGGCAAGCGGGCCGTCGTGCGGGTCGACACCGACGTGACGGCGTACTACCTGAAGGTCGTCCGTCCGCCCGCCGCCGAGCCGCTGCAGGCGCGGCACACGCTCTGGCGGGAAGCAGGGATCCCGGTTCCGGCGGTCCTCGGCTGGAGCGAGGAGGGCCTCGTCGCTCTCGAGGCGCTCGCCGGCTCCGAGCTCATCGGAGTGCTCGACACGATCGCTGATCCGGATGCTCTGCTCGACTCGATCGAGCTCCTGGGTGAGCGCATCGCCCGCGTGGAGTCGACGTCATCGGCCCGCTCGTCGCTCGTGCGGCGCATCGACTGGTACGAGGAGCGGCTCATCGAGCAGCTGCCGGCCATCGATGGGCTCATCGAGCGCACTGCCCGCACCGCGGCACGTCGGTACCGGGCAGGCGGATCCCCACCGCCCTCGCGCACGGTGCACGGCGACCTGCACCTGGCGCAGCTGCTCGTCGACCCCGCGGCACCGACGGCCATCGCCGGCGTCCTGGACATCGACACGTCCGGCTGGGGCGACCCGGCGGACGACGCGGCAGCGCTCTACGCCCATCTGATCGCCACGGTCGTGCACGACGGCGGCAGCCGGGCCACCGTGCGCGCCCGCCGGGCCTCCGTCCTCGCGGACGGATGGCGACGGCGCTGGTTCCGGTCGCCCGACGGCGGATTCGCCGACCGTGCGCACGCGATCGCGGCGACGCAGCTGCTCGGCCATGCCCTGTCGCGGTCGGCGGCCGGCACCGCCGGCGCCACCGAGCTCATCGAGCGCGCTCACCGCGTCGTCAACGCGGATGAGAGGCCTCTCACCACCTCCTCCTGGTGATCTCACCTGCCCCGGCGAGAGTGAGGGCATCGCGACGGACCACCCGGTACGCGCCGAAGGAGGAGAACGACATGGACACCAAGAACTGGATCGCCGTGGGGGCTGCAGGGGCGCTCAGCCTCGGGGTGGCCGCCGGGGGAGCTGCGAGCGTCGCCAACGCGATGCCGCTCATCGAGACCGTCAGCGGTCTCACTGTGCCGGGGCTTTCCACCGTCACCGACGACGACGGCAGCGCCGACCTCGACTTCGTCGTCGAGAGCGACAGCATCGTCTCGCCCGCATCGAGCCCGTCGCCGGCCACTCCGTCGCCGGCCTCGACGCCCTCGGCGCAGTCGCCGATCTCGGCGCAGTCGCCTGCGTCGGTGAAGTCTCCCGCGTCGGTGCAGTCGCCGGCGTCGCCGGTCTCGCCGATCTCGCCCGCGAGCCCTGTATCGGTCGACTCGCCGCCGAGCCCCGTCTCGCCCGCGAGCATCCCGTCGCCCGCGAGCCCGGCGAGCATCGACGACTGAACCGCTCGACCGCGCTGATGAGCGATGGCCTCCGGATGAGAGCACTCTCATCCGGAGGCCATCGCTTTCGCTGTTCGCGCGGGCCACAATAGACGCAGGGCGCCGAGGATCGGTGACGAGGAGGCAGCACGATGGCCGCAGCACGACGGTGGGTTACCGCCACTGCAGCGTCGGTGCTCGGCATCGGCGTCATCGCCACGAGCGCCATCGGGGTGGCGAACGCCATGCCCCTCGTCGAGAGCACCCGCGTCGCCGACGTGCCCCCCATCACGACGGTGCCGGGCGACCAGAAGGGCGCTCCAGCGGCAGTGCCGGGCGGCGGCACGACTCCTGCACCGTCCGCGTCGGTGGGGCCGACGTCGGCGCCTGTCGCGTCGCCCAGTGTCGCGCCGGCGCCCGCGCCCGCACCGCAGCCCGTCGCCCCGCGGCCCGCCGTCACCGACTCGGCCGCATCGGCTCCGAGCGTCGCGAGCCCGGCGAGCGTCGACGACTGAGCGCGGTCGCGGCCGATGGTCGCGGCGACGTTCCGCGGGGCGACCGGCGCAGTCAGACCAGCCGGTACCCCATGCCGCGCACCGTCTCGATGCGGTCGGCGCCGATCTTGCCGCGCAGATAGCGCACGTACACGTCGACGACGTTCGAGCCGGGGTCGAAGTCGAAGCCCCACACCCGGCTCAGCAGCTGCTCGCGCGACAGCACCTGCTCGGGATGCCGCAGGAACTGCTCGGCCAGCGCGAACTCGCGAGCGGAGAGGTCGATCGATCGGTCGCCCACCGTGATACGGCGCGTCCTGAGGTCGAGGGCGACCCCGCCGTGCCGCAGCACGGTCTCGGCGACCGTCTGCTGTCCCGATTCGCGCAGCCGCAGGCGGATGCGCGCGACGAGCTCGTCGAACTTGAACGGCTTCGGCAGGTAGTCGTTGGCACCCCCGTCGAGACCGGCGACGGTGTCGTCGGTGCTCGTGCGCGCCGTCAGCATGATGATCGGCATGGTCTCACCGGCGGCCCGCAGTCGCGCGAGCACCTCGAAGCCGTCGATGCCCGGCAGCCCGACGTCGAGCAGCACGAGATCGAACGAACCCGTCGCCACATAGTCGAGCGCGTCCAGTCCGTTCGCCACTACCGTGGGCGAGTAGCCGGCGGCCGCGAGCCCCTTCTCGACGAACGAGGAGATGCGCGCCTCGTCCTCGACGATCAGGATGCTGGTCATCGGCTCTCCTCAGCGCTGGTGGTGCCGACAGCGGCCGGCGGGCTGCTCAGCACTGCCGCATCGTCCACCCGGTCGTCGGCGCGGAAGCCCTCGGCCGGCGGGGGCGGGGGCGCGGCGGCTTCGACCGTGGGCACGACGATGCCGAACCGCGAGCCGGTCGGAGCCGTGTCGAGACTCACGTAGCCTCCGTGCGCGCGGGCGATGGCGGCGACGATCGGGAGCCCGAGTCCCGAGCCCGCGATGCCGCGCCCGGTGTCGGCGCGCCCGAAGCGCTCGAAGATGCGCTTCTCGGCACCCGCCGGAATGCCGGGGCCCTCGTCAGCCACCCACAGCTCGACCGACCCGCTGTAGGCGGTGCTGCCGATCCGCACGGTCGAGCCCTCCGGCGAGTACTTGGCGGCGTTGTCGGCCAGCTGCAGCCAGGCCTGAGTGATTCGCGAGGACGAGAGCGGTGCGATGGCGGTCGCGGTCTCCGCGAGCACCCACGTGTGCCCCGGGATCGCCTGCATCTTGGCGAACACCTGCGCTGTGAGGTCGGCGACGTCGACCGGCTCGACCATGAGCCGCGTCTCGACGCGCGCGAGCGCGTCGATGTCGTTGACCAGTTCCGCCATGCGGTCGAGCTCGTCGATCGCCAGCTCCCGCACCGTGCGGACGTCGTCGGGCGCGGCAGGGTCGAGCAGCTCGAGATGTCCGCGCACGATCGTGATGGGCGTCTTCAGCTCGTGCCGCACATCGTCGAGCAGCTGGCGCTGGCTGGTCAACGCGTCATCGATGCGGTCGAGCATGGCGTTGACGGTCTCGGTGAGCGCCGACACATCGTCGCGTCCGGTCACCGGGATCCTCTCGCCGAGGTCCTGCGCGGTGATGCGCGATGCCGTCTCCGACAGGGTGCGCAGCGGCGAGAGAAGCCGTCCCGCGACGAACCAACCGATCACGCCGATCGCGGCGAGCGATGCCAGGGCGAGGCCCGCATAGGTCAGGAACGCCCCGCTCACCTCATCGACGGCGCGCCGCGCGTCGATCGCGGCGACGAAGACGCCCACCTGCGGGTCGTCGGCGATCGTGACCGGCACCGCCACGTAGCGCAGCGTGCCCACCGAGGTGATCGCGGTGCCCAGGGTGACCTGCCCTCCCGACGCCTCCGCCCAGACGCGCGCCATGAACGCGGGGTCGGCGTCGAGGTCGAACGCGGTCTCGACCCCCGGCAGCAGGCGCACGGCCCCGTCGATGAGCGCGACGCTGCTCTCGTGGCGTCCCGGCACGATGCGCGACAGGATCTCGGTGAGCGCGGCCAGCACCGTCGTGGGCACCTCCGCGGGCGCCGGGGGTTCTGCCTGGCTCTCGTCCGTCGGCTCAGCGGCGGCGTCGTCCGTGGTGCTCGCGGCGGGAGCGCTCGTTCCGGTCACGATGGCGCGCGCTGCCTCGACCGTCGAGAGCAGGTCGGCGTCGAGGCCCGCGATCGTGCGGTCGCGCTGCACGAGGTAGGCGGTCGTGCCCGAGACGGTCATCCCGAGGGCGGTCACGATCAGGATCACCGCGAGAATGCGCGACCGAACCGAGAATCGCGGGAGTGCGGGTCGCGCCATTCCTCCATTATCGGGCGGGGATGCTCGCACATCGTCCGCATGAGAACACTCTCACCGGCGCGCGGTGCCGCGTGCGCGGGCGAGGGCTCGCAGATCGGCGGCGTCGTCGGCCTCGAGCCCGATGCGACCCTCCCGGTGCGTCACGACACCGCGGACGAGCACGAGGCGCGCGGTCAGAGCGTCGCGCAGCCCTCGCGGTGCCTGCGGTCGCACGTGCAGGGGGACCACCGCGGTGCCGTCGTCGAGCAGGGCGTCGCCGCCCAGCAGAGCCTCGGCGGGCCGTCGCTCGGCGCCGACCACGATTCGGCGGCCGACGTCGCGCGCGCCGAGTCCGTCCAGCCGCTCCGCATCGGCCGCGTCGAGCAGGGCGGCGTAGGGGGCCAGCGCGGCGGCGGCGCGCGGTGCCGGCGGTTCGACGACGACCGGGATGTCGCGGGCATCGACGAACAGCAGCGGATGCTCGGGCCCGGCACGGCGCGAGTTCCAGCGACCCATGGCGCTCGTCCTCCTTCCGCCGCAGGCCAGTGTATCGAACATGTGTTCGATCGATTCGACGCGCAGGAGGAGCGATCGGCGGGTCAGCTGTCGCGGTCGAGGATGCCCGCGCGGGCGAGCTGCTCGGCGAGCCCCGCGCCGTCGGGCGCCCAGACCCAGGGCACGCCGCCGCTGTCGGGATGCTCCTCGTCGAGGTGGCTCCGGCCGCCCGCGAGCATCGCCTCCGGTGTGGAGAGCTGACGGATCGCGATGGCCGCTACCTTGTCGGGGTGCTCGGCGGCGAAGGCGCGGTAGAGCTCCTCGTCGTGCTGACCGTCATCGCCGATCAGCACCCACCGCACCCGCGGGAACTCGCGGGCGAGCCGCGCGAGGCTGTCGCTCTTGTGCTGGCGCCCGCTGCGGAACAGCCGGTCGTGGGTCGGCCCCCAGTCGGTCAGCAGCAGCGTTCCGGCGGGGTAGAGGTGGCGACTCATGAAGCGATCCAGGGTGGGGGCGACGTTCCAGGCTCCGGTCGAGAGGTAGATGACCGGGGCGCCCGGATGCTCGTGGGCGAGCCTCTCGAGCAGCACCGCCATGCCGGGCACCGGTCGGCGGGCATGCACATCAAGCACGAAGGTATTCCACGCGGCGAGGAAGGGTCGGGGGAGTGCTGTCACCATCACGGTGTCATCGATGTCGCTGACGATCCCGAGGCGGGCATCCGGATCGACGACGAAGATCCGAGCGGCGACCGGTTCCGATCCCTCCGCCGTCAGCGTGATCGTGCGGATGCCCGGAGCGAGCCGCACGGCGAGGTCGACGTCGACCACCCCGCCCCGGTCGGCCTGCACGGTAAACCGCTGCCCGTCGGCCTCGACCGTGACCGCCGCATCGGCGACGGGGATGCTCGTGAAGCTGCGCCAGCCGCGGATCGTGCTCGGCGTCGGCCGATCGGCCGCGGCCGGAGCCAGGAGCACGCGGCACAGCACGCGGATCCAGCCGTCACCGCCATAGCCGCTGTAGGGGATGACGACGGGCGAGAGCCCGCGTCGCCGACCGCGCCGTTCACGCCAGCGGTGGAAGCGATCTTCGGCGGCCACGGCCCTGCGGGCCCAGGGCGAGCGCGCCGCGACGGGGGTGGGGCTGTCGTCGGGGGTCTCGTCGGCCACCTGCCCAGTGTGTCAGACCGACTGCCGCGGGCACTCCCCGACCGGTTCGAGCGCCGCCTCGAGCACCGTCCGAGGCCTCGGTGCACGGAACGGTCGTCCTGCCCCCTGCTGCTCGCATACCGATGATTCGGGCCCAAAAAGACACGCCGTCAAGGCGGACTTAACTCACATACAGGAGTACAGTGGCCGCCGTCGAAAGGTTCACCATGAACGTCACCGAGTCCGCCACCGCTCTCCTGAGCGGTGCCCCCATCCGCAACGAGCCCGTCCAGGCCCGCAGTACCGCCCGTCTGGCGACCCTGCTCGACTCGGCCGCCGCCGTCATCGACGAGATCGGCTACGAGCGCTTGACGACCGCGATGGTCGCGGAGCGCGCGGGTGCCTCCATCGGCACCGTGTACCGCTACTTCCCCGACCGCATCGCCGTGCTGCAGGCCCTCGGGGCGCGCAACAGCGAGCGGCTGCTGGCCGGCATCGCCCCCGAGCTGGTCGCGGGCCGCCATGCCTCGGCGACGGATGCCCTGCTCGGCGTGCTCGACGTGACCGCCGGTCTGTTCCGCACCGAGCCGGGCTACCGCTCGGTTCGCGTGGGTGACGTGCTCGACCTGCTGCCGCCGCAGGCGGAGACGACGGCCAATGCCGCGATCGCCGATGTCGTGGCCGACGCGCTCGTCGCCGGGTACGGGGTCGCCGACACCGCCGACACCCGTCGCGCCGTGGGCACGGCGGTCGAGGTGATCGATGCCCTCGTTGCTCGGGCGTTCGCCCGGTCGCCTCAGGGCGACACCGCGCTGCTCGACGAGGCTCGCCGGTCGGTTCGCGCCGTCCTCGCCGGTCGCCTCTGAGCTGATAGGGCGGCCGTCCTCACCGGCCGGCCTCGTGGGCAGCCATCTGGAGATGTGCCCAGAATCGGAGCGATGCGGGCGACCCGCGGGCCCGAATGCTGTTTGACTGAGAGTGCGCTGAGCGCGCGATCATCCTCGGCGGCGACGGGAAGAGAGCACCGTGATCGAGTTCCGCTCCATCTCCAAGCGTTTCGACGACGGAACGCTGGCGGTCGACGACTTCAGCCTGGTCATCCCGAGCCGCCGCATCACGGTGCTCGTCGGGTCGAGCGGTTCGGGCAAGACGACCCTGCTGCGCATGATCAACCGCATGGTCGACGCCACGAGCGGTGATCTCGAGATCGATGGCGAGAACGTGTCGACGATCGAGCCCGTGCGGCTGCGCCGTCGCATCGGCTATGTCATGCAGAACTCCGGCCTGCTGCCGCACCGCAAGGTGATCGACAACATCGCGACGGTGCCGCGCCTCAACGGCGTGCCGAAGAAGCAGGCGCATGAGCGCGCTCTCGAGCTCATGGACACGGTCGGTCTCGACCGTGATCTCGCCGAGCGGTACCCCTCTCAGCTCTCGGGCGGGCAGCAGCAGCGCGTAGGGGTCGCCCGCGGTCTCGCCGTCGACCCCAACATCCTCCTCATGGACGAGCCCTTCGGAGCCGTCGACCCGATCGTGCGGGCCGACCTGCAGCAGGAGCTGCTGCGTCTGCAGCGCGAGCTCGACAAGACCGTGGTCTTCGTCACGCACGACATCGATGAGGCCTTCCTGCTCGGGCACCAGGTGGTGATCCTCGAGAAGGGCGGCCGCATCGCCCAGAAGGGCACGCCCGCCGAGATCCTCGCCAACCCGGCCAGCGACTTCGTGGCGAGCTTCGTGGGGGCCGACCGCGGTAAGCGGGCCCTGAGCATCCAGACCATCGACGGCGCGCGCGTGCTCGTCGACGGCGACGGCAATCTGGCCGGCAGGCTCGTGGAGGCGGGCCCGGCGTGACGTGGGTTTTCAACAACCTCGGCCTGATCCTCGAGCTCACCCTCGAGCACATGAGGTTGAGCATCCTGCCGATCGTGCTCGGGTTCGTCATCGCGATCCCACTCGGCTGGCTCGCCTACCGGTACCGCTTGACGCGCGGGCTGATCCTGACCCTCGTCGGCCTGCTCTACACGATCCCCTCGCTCGCCCTCTTCGTGATCCTGCCGCCGCTGCTCGGCATCAGCTTCCTCAGCGAGGCGAACGTGATCATCGCGCTGACCATCTACGCGGTGGCCATCATGGCGCGCTCGGTGGCGGATGCCCTCGCCAGCGTCGATCCTGATGTGCGCCAGGCCGCCACGGCCGTGGGGTACTCCAGCTGGCGTCGCTTCTGGGGAGTCGACTTCCCCCTCGCCGGCCCGGTGCTGCTCGCAGGCCTGCGTGTCGTGGCCGTGAGCACGGTGAGCCTGCTCACCGTCGGCATCATCATCGGCGTGCAGAGCCTCGGCTACCTGTTCACGAACGGGTACGAGCGCAGGATCCTCGCGTCGGTGCTGACGGGCGTCGTCATGACGGTGATCGTGGCGCTGCTGTTCGACCGCGTGCTGGTCCTCCTCGGGCGCCTCCTGATGCCGTGGACACGCACGGGCGGACGACGGTTCCGTGCGGCAGCCGAGAGCGAGCAGCAGATCGAGACCCCCGCGCTCGCTGTCGGTCGAGGTGCCCAGCAGGGGAGCGTTCCGTGAACCTCTTCCTCGACGCCTTCGCGTGGCTCGCCGACCCGGAGAACTGGACGGGCAGCGGCTCCATTCCGCAGCGCATCGCCGAGCACCTGCGCTACACCGGGCTCGCGGTGCTCGTCGCGTCGCTCATCGCCGTGCCGCTGGGGTGGTGGATCGGCCACACCGGTCGCGGCCGCGAGCTGGTCGTCGGCCTGACCGGGGCTGCTCGAGCGCTGCCCTCGTTCGGCCTGCTGTTCCTGTTCGTGTTCGTCGCGGGCGTGCTGCAGCGGGAGGCCGCATCGGTCGTCGTGCTGATGCTGCTGGCGGTGCCCCCCATCCTCGCGGGGGCCTACGCCGGATTCGAGGTCATCGATCGTCGCGTCATCGACGCGGCGCGCGCGATGGGCATGACCGAGTGGCAGATCCTCTGGAAGGTCGAGGTGCCGCTCGGCCTGCCGCTGCTGTTCGGCGGGCTCCGCAGCGGGGTGCTGCAGGTCGTCGCCACCACGGTGCTCATCGCCTACATCGGGCTCGGGGGCCTCGGCTACGACATCGTGCAGGGCATCGATCTCCGACGGTTCGACCAGATGCTCGGCTCAGCGCTGCTCATCATCGCCCTCGCCCTCCTGCTCGATGCGCTCTTCGCGCTGCTCGAGCGCTGGGCCGTTCCGCGCGGGGTCCGCGCGGGGCGGCTCCCCGAACCTCGCTCGACGCCAACCGGGCGTCGAGCGACGGCGGAAACTCCCGCCACCACTGGAAGAGAAGAGAAGAACTGATGTTCACAGCAAGGAACAAGGGCCGGCTCGCCGTGACGGCAGCCGTGGTCGGGGCATCATTGGCCCTGGCAGGGTGTGCATCGGGCGACCCGCTGGCGCCCGAGCCGGATACGGATGCTCCCGCCGAGACGATCGTCATCGGCTCGCAGGCGTACTACTCGAACGAGATCATCGCCGAGCTCTACGCGCAGGCGCTCGAGGCCGAGGGCTTCGAGGTCGAGCGCAATTTCCAGATCGGGCAACGCGACGCCTACATCCCGGCCCTCGAGGCCGGCGAGGTCGACCTGTTCCCGGAGTACACGGGCAACCTCCTGCAGTTCTGGAACCCCGACACCACCGCCACCCAGGCCGACGACGTCTACGCCGAGCTGCTCACGGTCGTCCCCGAGGGCCTGCAGGCCCTCGAACAGTCGCCCGCGACCGACCAGGACAGCTACAACGTGACGGCGGAGTTCGCCGAGGCCAACGGTCTCGAGTCGATCGCCGATCTCGCGGGCGTCGAGGGCCTGATCCTCGGTGGCGCCCCCGAGCTGGAGGAGCGCCCCTACGGCCCGACCGGCCTGCTCGACGTCTACGGCGTCACGGTCGCCTTCGAGGCGACGGGCGACACCACCGTCGACGCGCTGCTCGCCGGCCTCGTCAACGTCGCCAACGTCTACAGCGCCGACCCGCGCATCGGGCAGAACGGCCTCGTGACGCTCGCCGACCCCGAGGGCCTCTTCCTGGCCTCGAACGTCGTGCCGATCGCCTCGGCCGATCTGCCGCAGGCGGCGGTCGACATCATCAACGCCGTGAGCGCCGCGCTCACGCCCGAGGGTCTGGTCGCGCTCAACGTGCAGAGCACGGTCGATCAGCTCAGCTCGGCCGAGATCGCCACGCAGTGGCTGACCGAGAACGGATTCCTCGGCTAGTCCGAGTCCGTTGCCTCCTGCGGGGCGGGTGCCGAAGGGTGCCCGCCCCGCTCCGCGTTCGACGGCACGATGACCGCGTCGCCGTCGTCGTACCGGCCGACGTAGCGATCGAGCAGCTTCTTCACGGCGAAGACCAGCAGCCAGAATCCGATGATGACGCCGACGAAGATGAGCGCCGCGAAATCGAGCTGACCCGCGATGCTGCGGTAGCCCTCCGCAGCGGCCGATCCGACGCTGACGTAGGCGAAGGCCCAGATGATGCATGCGGGCGTCAGCCACAGCATGAAGGTGCGGTAGCGCAGGGCGCTCATGCCCACGACGAGCGGCGTCAGCGAGTGCAGCACCGGCACGAACCGCGAGATGAACACCGCGATGCCGCCGCGATGGGCGAGGAAGCTCTCGGCGCGCCGCCAGTTCTTCTCGCCGATGCGATGGCCGAAGCGGGATGCCCGCAGGCGCGGCCCGAAGAACCGGCCGATCGCGAACCCGAGCGAGGCCCCCGCGAGCGCCCCGACGATCACGGTGACGACCAGCGCCCAGTACTCGGCGGGGGAGCCGACCGCCGTGCTCGCGACGAGCACCACGGTGTCGCCCGGAACGATCAGGCCGAGCAGGATCGTGGTCTCCAGCATGATGAACAGACCGGCCAGCGCGGTGCGCAGAGCAGGGTCGACGCCCTCGACGAGCGCGAGCACCGCATCCAGCACCTCGTTCATGTCGGGAGCCTAGCGGCGCCCGCATCGGGCGCGGCTGGAGGTCGGCCCGGACACGCCTGAGGATTCGGGACCTTCGGCCCCTGTGCCGGCGGGGAGGCCGTTCCTAGGCTCGAGAGCGGCAGCGTCGCCATGTCCCCCTCCGCTCTCCTCACCCCAAGGCAGGTGACCCGCTCGTGGTCGAATGGCTCGATCCCCTCCTCCTCGCACGCTGGCAGTTCGGTCTGACGACGCTCTACCACTTCCTCTTCGTGCCGCTGACGATTGGCATGGTGATCCTCGTCGCCATGTTCCAGACGGCGTGGGTGCGCACGGCGAAGCTGAAGTACCTGCACCTGACGCGGCTCTTCGGCAAGATCTTCCTCATCAACTTCGCCATGGGCGTGGTGACGGGCATCGTGCAGGAGTTCCAGTTCGGCATGAACTGGAGCGACTACTCGCGGTTCGTGGGGGATGTCTTCGGCGCACCGCTCGCGATGGAGGGCCTGCTCGCGTTCTTCCTCGAGGCGAGCATGATCGGGCTCTGGATCTTCGGCTGGGACAAGCTGCCGGCCAAGCTGCATCTGGCCGTGATCTGGCTGCTCGCGCTCTCGACCACGCTCTCGGCCTACTTCATCCTCGCGGCGAACGCGTTCATGCAGAACCCGGTCGGCTTCGAGATCAACGAGGAGCTCGGGCGCGCCGAGCTGACCGACATCGGCGCGGTGCTCACCAACCCCGTCGCACTCACGCAGTTCCCGCACACGATCTTCGCGTCGATCATGTTCGCCGCCGTGGTGGTCGTCGCCGTCGCCGCCTACCACCTGTCGAAGGGGCAGTACCTCGACGAGATGCGCACCGCGCTGCGGTTCGGCCTCATCGTCAATATCATCGCCTTCGTCGGTGTCGCTCTCTCGGGCGACCAGCTGAGCCTGGTGATGGTGCAGACCCAGCCGATGAAGATGGCGGCGGCCGAGGCGCTGTACCAGACCACGGCCGGTGCGTCATTCTCCCTGTTCTCGCTCGGCACCCCTGATGGCAGCAGCGAGATCTTCTCCATCCGCGTGCCCTACGTGCTCTCCTTCCTGTCGACGCACGACTTCATGGGCACCGTCGAGGGGATCAACGACCTGCAGGCCCAGTACGAGCAGCAGTTCGGCCCCGGCGAGTACACGCCGATCATCTGGGTCACCTATTGGAGCTTCCGCTGGATGATCGGGCTCGGCGCCCTCTCGGCGCTCGTGTCGATGGTCGGCCTGTGGCTGACCCGCGGCGGTCGCACGCCGAGCGGTTGGGCATGGAAGGTCGCCATCTGGTCGGCCCCGCTGCCGTTGCTCGCGAGCCTGGTCGGCTGGACCTTCACCGAGATGGGCCGCCAGCCCTGGATCGTGTTCGGTCTCATGCGCACCGAGGATGGCGTCTCGCCGGGCGTGACCGGCCTCGAAGTGCTCATCTCGCTCATCGCGTTCACGCTCATCTACGGGGCGCTCGCGGTCGTCGAGTTCACGCTCATCATCCGCGCGGCCGTCGACGGCCCGAAGGAGTGGGCGAAGTACGACGCCGACCACCATGACGGCGAGGCCGGTACCGGCTCCGTCGACCCCGCCAAGCTCGCGACTGTCTACTAGCAGCGCCCCTCTCGGAATCGAAGGACACCCCTCATGGATCTCGCACTCCTCTGGTTCGGCATCGTCGGATTCTTCTTCATCGGCTACTTCGTGCTCGACGGCTTCGACTTCGGGGTCGGCATGGCCCTGCCCTTCCTGGCCAAGGACGACACCGACAAGCGCGTCATGATCAACACCATCGGCCCGGTCTGGGACCTCAACGAGACCTGGCTGATCGTGGCGGGAGCATCCCTGTTCGCCGCGTTCCCGTACTGGTACGCGACCCTCTTCGACGGGTTCTACCTGGCGCTCCTGCTGATCCTGCTCGCCCTCATCGCCCGCGGCGTCTCGTTCGAGTACCGTCGCCTCGGTCGCTCGGAGCAGTGGAAGGCCTGGTTCGACCGGATGATCATCATCGGCTCTGCCGTGCCGGCGCTGCTCTGGGGTGTGGCCTTCGCGAACATCATCCAAGGCGTCGCGATCGACGAGACCGGCACCTACGTCGGCACGCTCTTCGACCTGCTCAACCCCTACGGCCTGCTCGGCGGCCTCACGACGCTGCTGCTGTTCTTCACGCACGGCGTGCAGTTCGTGGCGCTCAAGACCGATGGCGAGCTGAAGGAGCGCGCCCACGCCCTCTCGGTGCGCGCCGGTCTCGTCACCATCGCGGTGGCCGCGGCCTTCCTGGTCTGGACGGTCGTGCAGCACCTCGAGGCACCGCACCTGGCGTTCATCGTCGCGTTCGCGGCGGCTGCGGCCGTGGCCCTCATCGGCTCGTGGGTCGCGAACCGCGTCCGCCGCGAGGGCTGGGCGTTCGCCCTCACCGCCACGACCGTCGTGTTCGCGGTGCTGACGATCCTGGCGGCGCTCTACCCGAACGTCATGCCGTCGACCATCGACCCGGCCTACAGCCTCACCATCGCGAACGCGTCGAGCTCGCCGTACACGCTCGAGGTGATGACCTGGGTGGCCGTGATCATGCTTCCGCTCGTGCTCGCGTACCAGGGGTTCACCTACTGGGTGTTCCGCAAGCGGGTCACCCGCACGGCGATCCCCGTCGCCGCGCCGGCCGGGGCCGCGCACTGAAGCCGCTCGACCCCCGACTGCTCCGCACGGCGTCGGCCGCCCGCGTCCTGCTGGCGGTCGGCGCGGTCGTCGCCGTCGGTCACACGCTCAGCATCATCGCGTTCTGCTGGTTCGCGGCGCAGACGATCGCGGCGGTCGTCGACGGCGTACCGATCGAGCGGCTGGGCACCCTCGTCATCGCGACGGCCCTGAGCATCCTGGGCCGCGCCCTCACGCAGGCGCTGCTGGATGCTCTCGCCGTGCGCGGCGCCGCCCGGGTCAAGAGCCAGCTGCGCGAGCGGGTTGTGTCGGCGCTCGATGCGGGGGGCTCCGAGCTGCTCGCCCGCACCTCCTCGGCGCGGGTCGCGACGCTGCTCGGCCAGGGGCTCGACGCCCTCGACGGATACATCGGCCGCTACCTGCCGCAGCTGATCCTCACCGCGGTGGCGACGCCGATCGTCGTCGGGGTGCTGCTGCTGGCCGACGTCACGACCGGCATCACGGTCATCCTGACGCTGCCGATCATCCCCGTGTTCATGGTGCTCATCGGGCTCAGCACGCGCGCGGTGCAGAAGAAGCAGTGGCAGCAGCTCGGGGCGCTCGCGCAGGGCTTCCTCGAGGTCGTGCAGGGGCTGTCGACGCTCATGATCTTCGGGCGGCAGCATCGGCAGGCCGACCGCATCGCCGCGGTCACCGATGAGTACCGCCGCCGCACCATGGCGGTGCTGCGGCTGTCGTTCCTGAGCGGTTTCGCGCTCGAGCTCGCGGCGAGCCTGTCGGTCGCGCTCGTCGCCGTGTCGGTCGGAATCCGGCTCATCGACGGTGAGCTGCTGCTCGGTCTCGGCCTGTTCGTGCTCATCCTCGTGCCCGAGGCGTATCTGCCGCTGCGCCAGGTCGGAGCCCAGTTCCACGCCGCGAGCGAGGGGGTCGCCGCGGCGGAGGACGTGCTCGAGCTGCTCGAGCACGAGCCCGCATCCCGCCCCCGCGTGCACGAGCCCGCGTCCCGCCCCCGCGTGCCCGCGCGCGCGTCGGCCGCCGAGCACGCGCCGCCGACAGCGTCGATCGGTCGCTCGTTGCCGGTGTCGGCGGAGGCGATCGCAACGAGCGAACGATCGACGCCCGTGGGTGCATCGGATGCGGGGCTCGCGGCGCCCGCCCTCGCGCTGCGCGGCCTCACCGTGCGGCGCGGCGACCGCGTCGTCGTCGATCGGCTCTCAGGTGCGTGGCTGCCCGGCACGGTGCTCGCCGTCACCGGACCGAGCGGCGTCGGCAAGAGCTCTCTGCTCGGCGCCGTGCTCGGACTCGTCGCGCATGAGGGCGCGGTGCTGCTCGATGGAGCGGCCGTGCCGCCCGCCGAGCGCCTCGACCGCATCGCGTGGGCCGGGCAGCGACCCGACCTGACGGGCGGCCCCCTCGACGAGGCGGTGTCGCTCGGCGCGCCGACCGTCGATCGGCCGCAGGTGGGGCGCTCGCTGCACTGGGCGGCGCTCGACGACGTGCCGCGCAGCACGGTGCTCGGCCCGGCCGGCGACGGGCTGTCGGGCGGGCAGGCGCAGCGTGCGGCGCTGGCCCGCGCGCACTACCGCGCCCAGCAACGCGACTGCCGTGTCGTGCTGCTCGACGAACCGACGTCGGCGCTCGATGCCGAGAGCGAGCGGCGCGTCATCGCGGGCCTGCGCGCCCTCGCCGACGAGGGCCGGCTCGTGGTCGTCGTGACCCACCGGCGCGCGGTCGTGGCGGCCGCGGATGCGCACCTGGTGCTGCCGTCGAAGCCGGCGCTCGCGCCGCGGCCGGCAGCGGCGCAGCCCGAGGAGGCCTACCGATGATCGACGACACCCGCTCCGGCACCCGCACGCGCTCCGATAGCCGCGCCGACCAGCGCGCCGTGCTGCGCGCCGCGGTGCCGCCGGTGCGCGCCGCGCTGCCCGCGCTCGCTCTCGGGGTGCTCGCGAGCGGCTCGGCCGTCGCGCTGCTCGCCACGAGCGCGTGGCTCATCGCCCGCGCGGCCGAGCAGCCGCCGATCCTCTTCCTCGGCTTCGCGATCGTGGGTGTGCGCGCCTTCGCACTCGGGCGTGCGGTGTTCCGCTACCTCGAGCGTCTCGTCGGTCACGATGCAGCCTTCCGCGCGCTCACCGGGCTGCGCGTCGGCGTGTTCCGCCGGCTCCTCCCCGTCGCGCCCGACGGCCTTCGGGGTGCGCGCCGGGGCACCCTGCTGACGGCCCTCGTGCGCGACGTCGATGCCCTCCAGGACCTCCCGTTGCGGGTGCTGCAACCGCTCGTCTCCGCGCTCACGGTCGCGGGTCTCGCCGTCGTCGGCGTGGCGTGGGTCGACGCGGCGGCGGCAACCGCCCTCGCGGTCGGCATCGTGCTCACCGCCGTATCGGCCGCGCTCGTGCTGCGCCTCGTGAGCCGTCGGGCCGACGTGCGCATCGCGCCGCTGCGGGCGGCGCTGATGGATGCAGTGCTCGAGTACGTCTCCCGCTGGGAGACCCTGCGCGCGTTCGGCGCCGACGCCGACCATCGTGCGCGCGTGCTCGACCTCGACAGCCAGCTGCGTCGGCAGGAGACCCGGCAGGCGGCCGCCGCCGGCAGCGTCGCGGCCCTCTTCACGCTCGGTGCGGGACTCACGCTTCTGGCCACTCTGCTCGTCACGCAGCCGTCTTTCGCGCAGGGCGGCATCACCGGCCCGCAGCTCGTCATGCTGGTGCTCGTGCCGCTCGCTGTGCTGGAGGTGGTCGCGGCCCTGCCCGGGGCGCTCTCGGCGTGGTGGCGGGTGCGGGCGAGCGCCGAGCGCATCACCGCGGTCGTCCCGGCCGCGGTGCCCGCCGAGCTGCCGGTGCGGCCCGAACGACCCGCCGTGGTGCCGAGCGGGGCCCCGATCATCCGACTGCGCGGCGTCACCGCGCGCTGGCCGGGGGAGGCGGTGCCGGCCATCGCCGACCTCGATCTCGACCTGGCGCCGGGCGATCGGCTCGTCGTCGAGGGGTCGAGCGGGGCGGGCAAGACGACGCTCGCGCACGTGCTCGTGCGGTTCCTCGACCACGAGGGCTCGTACACGCTCGGCGGCGTCGACGTGCGAGCCCTCGACCCCGACGAGGTGCGCCGACGGGTCGTGCTGTGCGAGCAGAGCCCCCACCTGTTCGACGAGAGCATCCGCCAGAACCTGCTGTTCGCCCGCGATACCGCGACCGACAGCGACCTGTTGAGCGTGCTCGAGAGGGTCGGGCTCGGCGACTGGTGCCGCGAACGCGGTGGCCTGGATGCGCCGGTCGGCGAGCGGGGCCGCCTCGTCAGCGGCGGCGAGGCGCAGCGCCTCTCCCTCGCGCGGGCGCTTCTCGCCGACCCCCCGGTGCTGGTCCTCGACGAGCCGACGGCGAACGTCGACCCCGACCGTGCCGAGAGCCTGCTCGGCGAGCTGCTGGGGGCCGCCGCCGGGCACGATCGCGCGGTGCTCGTGATCTCCCACACCCCGGTGCCCGACGCGCTCGTCACCGGGCGGCACCGACTGCTCGGCGAGCGCTAGGCTAGCCCCGCCACCGCATCCGACGTTTCGATCCCTCGAGGAAGAGGCTCACGCTCATGGTGCGCACCACCGGCCCGGCTCCCACGTTCACGACGAGCGACGACGGGGTTCCTGTCTACCGACCCGGTCTCGATGAAGATCCGGATGCTCCGCGCGCGATGCGCCTCGAGCGCGACTCGCTCGGCGAGATGCCGATCCCGGCCGACGCCTACTGGGGCATCCACACGGCGCGCGCCCTCGAGAACTTCCCGATCACGCGCCGGGCGCTGTCGAACCACCCGAACCTGGTGATCGCGCTCGCGATGGTGAAGCAGGCCGCCGCGCGCGCGAACAAGGAGATCGGGGTGATCCGCCCCCAGCGTGCCGACCTCATCGACCAGGTGTGCCAGGAGATCATCGACGGCCAGCTACACGACCAGTTCGTGCTCGGCGTGCTGCAGGGCGGCGCGGGCACGAGCACCAACATGTGCGCGAACGAGATCATCGCCAATCGCTGCCTCGAGCTCATGGGTCACGAGAAGGGCGACTACGCCAACTTCCATCCCATCGACCACGTCAACCGCAGCCAGTCGACCAACGACGTCTACCCGACCGCCATCAAGCTCGCGATGGTGTTCAGCCTGAAGAGCCTGCTCGACGAGCACCGGCTGCTCATCGACTCGTTCACCGCGAAGGGGCAGGAGTTCTCGCAGATCCTCAAGGTGGGGCGCACCCAGATGCAGGACGCCGTGCCGATGACGCTCGGGCAGGAGTTCCGCGGCTTCGCCACGACGCTGGGGGAGGACCAGGAGCGGCTGAGCGAGATCATCCCGTGGCTCAACGAGATCAACATGGGCGCGACCGCGATCGGAACGGGCATCACGGCCGACCCGCGGTACGCCGAGGCGGTTCGCCGCCACCTCAGCGAGATCTCGGGCTACCCCATGGTCACTTCGCCCGACCTCATCGAGGCGACAAGCGACACGGGCATCTTCATGACGGTCTCGGGCACGCTCAAGCGCGCGGCCGTGAAGCTGTCGAAGATCTGCAACGACCTGCGCCTGCTTTCGAGCGGCCCCCAGGCGGGCCTCGGCGAGATCAACCTGCCGCCGCGTCAGGCGGGCAGCTCGATCATGCCGGGCAAGGTCAACCCGGTCATCCCCGAGGTCGTCAACCAGGTCGCCTTCTCGATCATCGGCGCCGATGCGACGGTCACGGCCGCGGTCGAGGGCGGCCAGCTGCAGCTCAACGCCTTCGAGCCCGTGATCGCGACCAGCATCATGCAGTCGCTCGCGTGGATGACGAACGCCTGCCGCACGCTGCGCCTCAACTGCGTCGACGGCATCACCGCCAACGTCGATCGGCTCAACGAGATGGTCGAGGCGAGCGTCGGCGTGGTCACGGCGCTCACGCCGTACATCGGGTACCAGGAGTCGGCCGCGCTGGCCTACGAGGCTCTCTCGTCGAAGGTGCCCATCCGGCAGCTCGTCATCGAGCGCGGGCTGATGACGGAGGAGCAGATCGCGAAGGTGCTGTCGCCCGAGCGGCTCAGCGGCGTCGTGCCCGCAACCGGGGCGATCCCGCTGCCGATGGTGGCGCCCGAGAACTAGTCGGCCGCGACCGCCCGTCGACGCGGCGCGGCGGGGGGCGCCGCGCGCCACAGGTGCAGGGTCGCATACGAGCGCCACGGCGCCCACCGCTCGCCGAGCGCGGCCGCCTCGCGCGGGGTGCTCGCGGCCCCGCGGTTCCGCAGCGTGCGCAGCAGCACGAGGTCGCTCGTCAGCAGCAGGTCGGGCGACCCCAGCACGCGCAGCGCGACGTAGTCGGCGGTCCACGGGCCGATGCCGGGCATCCGCCGCAGACGGTCGCGCAGCTCGGTGGCGCTGAGTCCCACGTCGAGCACGAGGTCGCCCGAGGCCAGAGCCTCGGCGGTGCCGACCACGGTGCGAACGCGCGACGCGGGCCCGCGCAGCACGCGCGCCCCGTGCTCGGCGATCGCGGCGGCGGAGGGAAAGGGCAGCAGGTCGGCCGTGCCGCCGACCGGCGGTTCCAGCGCTGCCGGTTCCTGCGCTGCCGGGCCCATCGCTGTCGGCGCCATCCCGCTCAGCTCCGCGGCCAGTCGTCCCAGCACCGTGCGCGCCGACGCCAGCGAGATCTGCTGGCCGACGATCGTGCGCAGCACGGTCTCCGCGGGGTCCACGGCCCCGGGAATCCTCATGCCCGGAACATCCGCGACGAGCGGGCCGAGCAGGGGGTCGTGCCCCAGGGCCGCGTCGACCGCCTGGGCGTCGGCGTCGAGATCGAACCAGCGGCGGATGCGCGCGGTGAGCGGCGCCAGGTCGGCGAGCGCCGAGAGCTGGGCGGTGACGACCAGACCGGGGCGATCGCCGTCGAGCTCGACCCGCACGAGAGCGGGCCCAGCTGGCAGGGTGATCCACCGCTCCACGCCGCGCAGGGCGGCACGCTCGTCGTGCGGGTCGGCGCCGCTGCCCGCGGCACCGCGCAGCATCCGCTCGACTCCCGGCACCGCGTGATCGGCGATGTACCGCAGCACGCCCACCCCGTCGAACGGCGGCCGGGCCGCGAGTCGCACCGTGAGCGGGGTCGCCGTCGTCGACGCGGGCCGGCCGGGCGCGATCGCGTCGCGCGCTCGGCGGGCGCTGTGCCGCAGCTCGAGCGGGGTCAGCTGATACACCTCCCGCACGGTGTCGTTGAACTGGCGGATGCTCGCGAACCCGGCGGCGTGCGCCACCTGGCTGACCGGCAGGTCGGTCGCGGCCAGCAGCGTGCGGGCAGACTCCGCCCGATGGGCGCGGGCGAGGGCGAGCGGCCCGGCGCCGAGCTCGTCGCCGAGCACCCGGGTGAGATGGCGCGCGCTGTAGCCGAGCCGACGGGCGAGGCCGGGCACACCCTCGCGCTCGACGACGCCGTCGACGATCAGCCGCATCGCGCGCCCGGCCAGGTCGTCGCGCAGATTCCAGTCGGGATTCCCCGGCACGGCATCGGGCTGACACCGTTTGCAGGCCCGCAGCCCGGCCTCGTGCGCGGCGGCCGCCGTCGGGTAGAAGCGCACGTTGTGCGGTCGTGGCGTCGCTGCCGGGCAGCTGGGCCGGCAGTAGATTCCCGTCGAGTGCACACCGGCGATGAACTGCCCGTCGAAGCGTGCGTCGCGCGCGGCGAGCGCGCGATAGCAGCGGTCGTGATCGAGAGCGGGCATGCCACCAGCGTCGCAGGCGGCGGATGCCCGCACCAGCGGTTTTCGGACATCACCGCACCCCTGCCCCGTGCCGCCCCTCGCCACTACAGTGTGTGCATGACCGCCCCCGACGCGATGCCCGGCCCGCACAGCGCCCCCGACTACAGCGCGACCGGAGCCGGTCTCGCTCCGGCTCCCGCGCCGGCCGCGGCGCCCGACGCCGTGCGGCTCGAGACTGCGCACCTCGTGCAGCCCGGCCTCGCGACGATCCGCCGCCGGTCGAATACGGGCCTCGTCGTCGCCGCCGTGATCGGCTTCATCGTGCTCGCCCTCGTCATGCTGTTCGTGCTGGCCTACCTGTTCGCCGGGCTCGGAGCGGCCGGTGTCATCATCGGTGGCCTGATGGCGCTCGTGCCGCTGGGCATCGTCTTCTGGGGCATCCGCTGGATCGATCGATGGGAACCCGAGCCGAGGGGGGCGCTCGTCTTCGCGTTCCTCTGGGGAGCCGGCGTGAGCGTGCTCATCGCGCTCATCGTCGACGCCGAGATCCAGAGCGTGATCGCGGCCGCCGGCCTCGGCGAGTTCGGAGCCGACTTCTTCGGCGCCGCCATCCAGGCGCCGATCGTCGAGGAGCTCGGCAAGGGCCTGGGCGTGCTGCTGCTGTTCTTCGCGGTGCGGCGCCACTTCGACGGCCCGGTCGATGGCATCGTCTACAGCGCCTGGGTAGCGGGCGGCTTCGCCTTCACCGAGAACATCCTCTACTTCGGCAGCGAGCTGGTGGCAGGAGGGGCGCCGGTGGAGGTGTTCTTCATCCGCGGCATCATGTCGCCGTTCGCGCACGTCATGTTCACCGCCTTCATCGGCGCCGCCATCGGGTACGCGGCCCAGCGCCCCGGGTGGTTCCGTGGCGTGGTCGCCTTCCTGCTCGGCAGCATCCCCGCGATCCTGCTGCACGCATTCTGGAATGGTGCCCTGTTCTTCGTCAGCGACTTCTACGGCTACTACCTGCTCGTGCAGGTGCCGATGTTCATCGTGGCCGTGTGGCTGGTCAGTCTGCTGCGTCAGCAGGAGCGCCGTGTCACGTTCGAGCGTCTCACCGAGTACGCGGCAGTGGGCTGGTTCCACACCGACGAGGTGGCGATGCTCTCGAGCCCCGCCGGGCGGCGCACAGCGATGTCATGGGCCCGCACGCATGGCCTCGGCGCCCCCATGAAGGCGTTCATCCGCGATGCCACACGCCTGGCCTACGCGCGTCAGCGCATCGTCGGAGACCGCGACATGATCGGCGCGCAGGCCGACGAGGCCGAACTGCTCGCCCGGGTCGCGGCGTCGCGGCACGCCTTGCACGGGGCGGTCGCCACCGGGCCCACCGGCTGACGCTCCTACCGGCCCGGCGGCGGCGCGCTTGCCGGTCACGGCAGGAACGACGTGAACGCGCTGAGCACCCAGACGACCGCGAAACCGGCGAGAAGCACGATGCCGAGCACGGAGACGCCGCGGCGCAGCCGTTGACCCTGCGGCGCCACGATGTTGGCGCTGAACTCGCCGATGCGCTCGTCGACATAGCGATCGGTCTGCGAGAGGGTCTTCGCTCCGACGGTCGACACGATGCGGAGCAGTCGCTGGTAGGTCGCGGCATCGGCGAGCGGAAACGGCCGCGCGCTGTACACGAGCATCCACCGGTCGACGATCTCGACGTCGTAGGGCGCCGCCTCATCGATCAGCAGCGACATCAGGTCGGGGGTGAACACGTACAGCGCGTCGCGCTCGTACTCCCGCGGACAGTAGAGCGTGAAGTGCCGGTCGAAGTCGCCTTCGAGCGACAGCACCTGGTCGCGCGAGAAGATCGCCGGAAGGTTGGTCGCGCCGAGCAGACCGTTGTTCGCGCGCGAGTCGAGCAGCATGTGCGGCAGCGCCCTATCCAGGTGCAGCGCGAGGAACCCCCAGTGGTGGGTCGTGCGGTTCTTGCCGCTGCCGGTCGTGTACCGGTAGTTGCCGAAGTCGAGGAACCGGCCCTCTGCGGTGCGGAGGTGGTCGGTGACCTGACGCGCCGTGCCGATGCCGAAGACGGCGCCCGGGTAGCTCGGCGGCGGGCTCAACGATTCGTAGACGAGCCCGTTCGCCTCCGCGAACCGTGACATTCGCAGGCGCTTCTCCCAGTCGAAGCGGCGCGAACGCCAGGCCGATACTCCGAACGCCGCTCCGACCGCGATGAGCAGCAGGGGAAAGGCGAGGATGACCGCGTCCACAGGATCGAGGCTCCCGCTCGCGAGGGCCCCCAGCGCGAGCACCGCGGGCGCCAGGACGGAGATCCCGAGCACGAGCACCATGAATCCGCCGAGCACCAGGCCGAGCACGCGCGCCACCTGCTCCGCTGTCGCGGTGGGCCGAGCGGCCAGGGTGCGTCGCCGGAAGTCGGCCACCTCGGGGGGCTGGACGGGAGCGAAGAGAGCGGTGTAGTCGATCGTGCGGTCCACAGCGCCATGCTGACACGCCGCGCACCGCCGCGGGGCGGAATGCGGGGGAAAAGACTCGCCGCCCAGTGGCGGGGCGATGCCTCCTGCGCTCCTGGGCGGCGAGCTGTTCTTCCTTCAGTGTGCGCCGAGACGGTCGTCGGCGTCAATGGTGTTCCGGATGCCGCTGCCGGGCTCGCGCTCCGCGACGTTGCTACCCTGACCGTCGAAGCCCACCCCGTTCGACCCTGCTGGCGTGCTCAGACCGGAGGCGTACCGCCCATGCCCACCTGCACCGCGTGCGCGAGCCCGCTCCGCGAGGGCGCGCGATTCTGCACGCGATGCGGAGCGCCGGTCGAGGCGGTCGTCGCGGTGCCGTCCCGCATCCCGGTGCCGTCCCGCATCCCGGTGGGGGTGCCGACCAACAGCCGCGCCCCCCGCGGGGCCGCGATCGGCGCGCTCGTCGCGGGTGCCGCGCCCCTGCTGATCTCGGTCGTCGGCAATCTCGTCGCCGCGGAGCTCGCTCGAGCCGCTGTCGGCGGGGCCCAGGCCGGTGCGGCGGAGGGCGTGTGGGCACCCGTTCTGTTCGTGCTCTCCCTGGTGTTCGTGCTCACCGCCGGGGCGCTGACGATCTGCGGCATTCTCGGAACGCGGGCGTTGCGCGATATCGCGGCGGGTCGCGCGCGCGGTCGAGGCCTCGCCATCGCCGGTCTCGCCATCGGCGGCGTCAACCTCGTGCTGTGGATCGCGGGCATCGTGGTCACGGTCGGCACACTCGGCGCGCTCGTCATCTGATCGGTCCGCATCAGCCGCCGTGCGCGCACGGCTGCCGCGCAGATTCCTCCCAGCACTCTGCCAGCCTCGAGCGCATCCGCAGAGAGGGCTGCGGGGGAAGTGATGAGTGAAGGCACTTCCGCCCGACGCCTCAGGGGCTCGACCCGCTGGGGACACCATCAAGGAGGAACAATGCGCAATCGTATTCTCGCGGGCCTGGGCGTCGCCGCCCTCGCCACGGTCGGCGTGGCCGCCCCGGCGACCGCCGTCAGCCCGACCACCGCCGACATCTGGGTCGTGCACGCGGTGCCCGGCGTCGAGGTCGACGTGTACATCAACGGCAACCTGGCGATCGCCGGTTTCGACCCGACCACGGTCACCCCGCTGGTCGACGTCGCTCCCGGCAACTACGTCGTCGACATCGTGCCGGCGGCTACGCCCGCGGCCGAGACCATCACTCCCGGCACGGGCCTCTTCGGCACCGGTGCGGGCGGCGCGGCGATCGCGGCCAACACCTCGTACACGCTCGTCGCGCACCCGGACGCTGACGGCGACTTCGTGCTGACGCCGTTCGTGAACGACCTCTCGGCCGCGGGCGCGGGCAACGCGAGCGTCACGGTGCGTCACACCGCCGAGGCTCCGGCCGTCAACGTGGTCGCCCTGCCCGACACCGAGCTGTTCGGTGACGTCGTCAACGGCACCGGCGGCACCGTGAGCGTGCCCGCTGGCACCTACGACATCCAGGTGCAGGTCGCGGGCAGCGACCCTGTGGTCGTCGCCATCGACGCTCCCGACACCGCGCTGAACGCAGGCACGCACTACTTCCTGCACGCCTACGGCCCGGTCGAGGGTGCCTACTCGATCATCCCCTTCACCATCGGTGACGCGGCCGCGGGAATCCCGGCTGGCTCGGCGGGCCTCGTGGCCGACAACGCCGCGCCCGTCGGAGGCTTCGCCGCTGCCGGTGCGGCCGCGCTGCTCGCGCTGCTCGCCGCCGCTGGTGTCGTTATCATGCGTCGCCGCGCCGCGGCCGAGCGCTGATCCTGACCGAGTGAAGCGAGAGATCATGCGCACCAGGCTGGCGGCGTCCACGCTGCTGACCGTCGCCGGCCTGGTGCTGATCTCGGGGTGCTCCGCTCCCGCTGTCGATGACAGCAGGGCGCGGAGCGCCCCCGCGTTCGACCCGTTCCGCTCGGCCCGTGTCGAGGCCACCCTTCCGAGCCTCGACCTGCTGCAGATCGTCAAGTCCCCTCCGGCCCGCGTCATCGTCGAGTCCTTGGGCATCGACATGCCGGTCGAGCCGCACGGGCTCGAGCCCGACGGCCAGATGAGCCTTCCCGAGAGCCCCTTCGACGCCGCGTGGTACGAGTTCGGGTCGGCGCCGAACAGTCGCACCGGCAACACCATCATCGCCGCTCATGTGGACGACCGGGTCGAGGGGGTCGGCCCGTTCGCGCGACTGCGCACCGTGCCGGTCGGCACCGTGGTCTCCGTGATCGACGAGGAGGGTGTGCGGCACACGTACGAAGTGCGCTCCGTCGAGAAGCTCGACAAGGGGGCCGTGCCTTGGCAGCGGTACTTCCAGACCTTCGGCCCCGAGCGGCTCGTGCTCGTGACGTGCGGGGGCGACTTCGTCGAGGAGATCCGCAACTACACCGACAACTACATCGTGACCGCCGAGAAGGTGTCGTGACAGCCGCACCGGCTACGCTTGCGCCGGTGGACGCCTCGCGCGTCCGCCGGCCAGCGAGTCGAGGAGGGGATGCCACGGTGTCGACCACGGTCGATGACGCGACCCAGCTCGCGCGCCGGTTCACGGCCGGAGACGAGCGGGCGCTCGCCGAGATCTACAGCCAGTGGTCGTCGCTCGTGTACTCGCTCGCCCTGCGCTCTCTCGGCGACGCAACCGATGCCGAGGACGTCACGCAGAAGGTGTTCGTCGCCGCGTGGCAGGGCCGTGAGCGCTTCGACCCGGCGCGGGCCTCGCTCTCGGCCTGGCTGGTCGGGATCACGCGCAACACCGTGGCCGACGCGCACCAGGCGCGCAGCCGTGAGCGGGCGATCACCGAGCAGGTCGCTGCCATCACCGGCGACGACCTCGCTCCGGCCCCCGAGATCGACCTGGCCGACCGGCTGCTGATCGCCGACGAGATGGCTCGCCTCGAGCCGCTGCCTCGTCGAGTGGTGCAGCTGGCCTTCTTCGATGACCTGACCCATCTGCAGATCGCCGACCGCCTCGGAATTCCTGTGGGAACGGTCAAGTCGCACATTCGCCGCAGCCTGAGCAAGTTGAGAGGACGCCTGGAGGTGAGCCATGGAGGAACGACCTGAGTCCGGCACGACCGGCAGCCACATCGACGAGGATGCCCTCGCCCTCGTGGCCCTCGGTGAGCAGTCCGACGACAGCGCGGTGCGCGCGCATCTCGGCGCGTGCGCCGACTGCCGCGCCGAGGTCGCCGCGCTGCGCTCCACCGTGTCGGTCGCGCGCTCGGCCGTGGGCGAGGTTGCGCTGATCGAGCCTCCCGCGCGCGTGTGGCAGGCGGTGCGCGGCGAGCTCGGGCTCGATCCGGCCCTCCAGGCGCCGAGCCGACCCGCCCGTGTGCCCTCGATGCCGAGCGCCGCGAGTGCGCCGTCGCCGGTGGTCGAGCTGATCACGCGCCGCGAGCGTCGCTCGAGCATCCGGCGAACCGTCGGGGTGATCGCCGCCTCGGCGGCGGCCGCCGCGATCATCACCGGGGGCGTTCTCGGCTGGGGTGCCGCGGCTCCGCGCGCCGCCGGAGAGCTGCTCGCCTCCGCGACGCTCGACGCCCTGCCCGCGTGGCAGAGCGCGAGCGGCGACGCCTCGCTCGAGCGACTCGCCGACGGCGAGCGCGTGCTGCGGGTCACGCTCGACGCACCGGTTGCGGAGGGCGTGGTGCGGGAGGTCTGGCTGCTCACCCCCGAGGTCGATGGCCTCATCAGCCTCGGCTACCTGACCGAGGGCACCGGCGTCTTCGTCGTGCCCGACTCGGTCGACATCGGGCGCTTCTCGGTGGTCGACATCAGCGCTGAGCCCCTCGATGGCGACCCCACGCACTCCGGCGATTCCATCGTGCGCGGGGCCCTCGACGTCTGACCCGGAGCGCGTCTCTCCGGGACGTTCGGCGGGCGCTAGGCGGCGGCCTGCTCCGCCGGTGCCGCCGCGGCCTTCGCCGCGCGGGGCGGCAAGGTGAACAGGGTCGCGACGCCGATCGCGATGAGGATCCAGCCTCCGAAGATGAGGAAGGTGACGATCGCGAGGCCCGGCAGGGTGAAGACCACGATGCCGCCGATGATCGAGATGAGACCGGAGACGATCGCGAGCCAGCGCGGTAGCGCCGTGCGCCCCGTGACTCCGCCCGCGATCGAGGCGACCCCGTCGAAGATCCAGCCGAAGCCGATGACGAAGGCCAGAACCAGCAGCGACTGCGCGAGGTTGTTGAGCGCGATGATGCCGGCGACGATGATCAGCGCACCGAGGATGCCGACGAGCCAGCGCACGCCGGTGCTGAGCGCATCGCTGGTGACGGCGATGACGAGGCGGAAGATGCCGCTCACGACGAGGTACGCACCGAACAGCAGCGCGACGGTGATGAGGGTGGCACCCGGCCAGACGAGCGCAGCGACGCCGAGTGCGATGGCGGAGATCGCCGAGGCGATCACGAAGCCGCGCTCGAGCACGACGGGGGAGGGTGCGGCGGACGTGTCAGCCATGGTGGTCCTGCTTTCGGGATGGTGGTTGCCGCGCGATCGCGCGGCCTCGTCGTCAGCCTAGATGCGGGAGGGCTCGGGGCCCAGGGCGAATCGGCGTCCGGCGATCTCTGTGGGCCGGATGCGGACCCATCGGTACTTGAGGGTCGGGATCCACGGCTCGAGGCCGAGCTCCTCCGCGGCATCCATCTCGCTCTGCCGCTCGACCCGCTCTGCGTGCCCCTTCACGACGACGCTCCAGGCCTCGTGAGCGTCGTGCCCGTCGATCTCGAGCGCCACGCGGTCATTGATCGCGAGCTCGAGCAGCTTCGTGCCGGGTGCGGTGCGGAAGTACAGGGCGCGCTCGCCATCGGCGACGGCGTAGTTGATCGGGAAGATGTCGACCATGCCCGCCGCCGTCGCCGCGATGCGGGCGAGAGACGTCGAGCGGAGCAGCTGCCAGCACTGGTCCGTCGACAGCTCGGTGATCCCCCCGAAACCCATGACCATGGCAGCGCTCCTCTCGGTCGCTCCATTCCAGCGGTCGGCGGTGCCCGCCAGTAGGGTCGAAGGTCCTGAACCGGGCCCTTTCCCTCGAGACTTCCTCGCACTAGAGTCGGTCGCGTCGATACCGAAGGGCGGACGGTCATGGACGCTGCGACTTCCACTCCCCGCACCCGCGTGCGAGCGCTCATCCTGGCGGCGGCCCTCGCGCTGGTCGCCTCGGCCGCGGCGCCGGTCGCACCGGCGCACGCGATCAACGGGGTGATCGTGGGCCAGGTGACGTCGTCGGTGGGTGGTGCTCCGCTGCCCGGTCTCACCGTGGCGCTGTACTCGGGTGAGGGAGCGAGCCCGGCGCTCACGGCCACAGCCGAGACCGACGTCAACGGCTTCTACAGCTTCTCGAGCCTCACCTACGGGGCGTACCGCGTCGAGGTGCGGGGCTTCGCAGCCACCCCGCGCCACGCCACCGAGTTCTGGGACGGCACGTACAGCCTGCAGACGTCGTCGACGTTCCCGGTCGCCTCGGCGACACCCGTGCAGATCGATGTCGCTCTCGACCCTGCCGCCACGATCACGGGATCGCTCGGCGGAGAGTTCGGCGTGCCCGACAACGCACAGGTCGTGCTCTTCCACTACATCGGCGGTGCATACCAGTTCAACTTCACGAGCGCGACCCCGGCCGCGAACGGCTCATGGCAGGCGAGCGGGCTCGCTCCCGGTCAGTGGGCGATCACCTACAGCGACCCTCTGCCCTCCGACACCCACTACCGCACCCAGTACCACAACCAGATCCTCGACCAGGACGATCAGGTCTTCGTCACCATCACCGCCGGCGCGACCGTCGCCGTGACGGCGACGATGTCCGAGGCCGGTCCGATCCCGGCCTCCCGCCTCGCCGGCCCCGACCGCTACGCCACGGCCATCGCCGTGTCGAGCGAGTTCGCCCCGTTCTTCGGTGCGGAGGGCACGTACGTCTACATCGCGAGCGGCGCGAACTACCCAGATGCTCTCTCCGCCGCGCCCGCCGCGGCGCACCGCGGTGCTCCGCTGCTGCTGACCCCGCCCACCAGGCTGCCGGCCTCCGTCGCGGCGGAGATCGCACGGCTGGAACCAGAGCGGATCATCGTGGCCGGCGGGCCGGGAGCAGTCTCGGAAGCCGTCGTCACCGCGCTGCGGGGGCTCGTCGACGACCCGGCGAAGGTCGTGCGGCTCGGCGGAGCGAACCGCTACGAGACCTCCCGGCTGCTGATCGACGACGCCTTCGGCACCGCCGCGACCGCGTTCGTGGCCACGGGGCGCAACTTCCCCGACGCTCTGGCCGCCGGAGCCGCGGCGGCCGCCGTCGGCGGACCGGTCATCCTCGTCAACGGGCTGGCATCGCTGGCCGATGGCGACACGCGAGCCCTCATCGACGAACTCGATGTCGAGACCCTCTACGTGGCCGGCGGCGTCGGGGTGGTCTCGGCGGCTCTCGCGGCCGATCTCGCCACCATCCCCGGCGTCGTCGCGGTCGAGCGGCTCGGCGGCGCCGACCGGTACGAGACCTCGCTCGAGATCAACCGCGCGGTGTTCTCGACCGCGACCACGGCCTACCTCGCGACGGGCACGGGCTTCGCCGATGCACTCGCCGGCGCCGCCCTCGCGGGCACGCAGTCCGCGCCGCTCTACACCGTGCGCCGCACCTGCATCCCCGACGATGTGCACACCCACTTCCGCACCATCGAGGTGGATGCCCTCACCCTGCTCGGCGGCACCGGCGTGCTGACCGCGGCGGTGGCGAACCGCGCGCGGTGCTGAGCCGACGAGCTCGCCGTGCCCGCGCTGGTCGCTGCCGGTCGTGCTCGGTGCCTAGGCTGGCGGCATGACCGTGCTGCCGATCGTTGCCCGTGCCGTCGCCTATGGCGCTTTCGGGGGCCCCGAGGTGCTGCGCATCGATGAGGTCACCGTCGCGGCTCCCGCCGCGGGGGAGGTGCGGGTGCGGGTGGCCGCGTGCGGCCTCAACCCGGTCGATGCGAAGCTGCGGGCCGGGCGCTCGCGCATGCAGCTGCCGCTGCCGGTGCGGGTCGGTCGTGAGTTCTCGGGCTGGGTCGAAGCGCTCGGGCCCGGCGTCGAGGGCTTCGCGCTCGGGCACCGCGTGTTCGGGTCGATCACGCAGGGCTGCGCGGCCGAGCATCTCGTCGCCCCGGCCGAGGCGCTGACCCGGGTGCCCGAGGGTCTCGACCTGCCGCGGGCCGCCGGTCTGGCGCTCGCGGGGCAGACCGCCTGGGACGCCCTCGGCTCGCAGCCGCTGGCCCCCGGCGACACCATCGTGGTGAGCGCCGCGGCCGGAGGCGTCGGGGGCATCCTGTCGCAGCTGGCCGTGGCCCGCGGTCTTCGGGTGATCGGCACGGCGGGCGCCGACAACCACGACTGGCTGCGCGCTCGCGCCGTCGAGCCGGTGGCGTACGGCCCCGGGCTCCGCGACCGCCTGGCGTCGCTGACCCCGAACGGCATCGCCGCCGTGTTCGACCAGGCGGGGCCCGAGACCATCGAGGCGGCCCTCGCGCTCGGCGTTCCCGCCGAGCGCATCAACACGATCGCGACCGACGCGAGCGTCTACGGTGTGCGCCAGGTCGGGCGCGGCCCCGTGCATCCCCCCACGCTGGATGCTCTCGCCGCGCTGGTCGCCGACGGCACGATCGACCTGCCGATCGAGGCGACCTACCCGTTCGAGGAGGTGCGCGCGGCGTTCGAGCACCTCGAGCGCGGCCACCTGCGCGGTAAGGTCGTGCTCGTCATCGCCGACTGAGCCGCCCGGAGGGCGCATGCCGCTTCCGTTCACCGCCCCGCGACCGCCCGCCTACGCGCCGATCCCCCCGCCGATCCGTCGGCGGCGCGCCGTGACCGGGCCGCTCCCGCCCGGCCCGCGCACCCTGCCCGGCGGCCTCACACTGCGGTTTCTGCGCGATACGCCGCGGTTTCTGCTCGACCTCCACCGCCGCTACGGCGACGTCGCCACCTTCTGGCTGAACGGTCAGCTGTTCTACGCCTTCTTCTCGCCCGAGGGGGTGGTCGACGTGACGGTGAAGAAGCAGCACAGCTTCGTCAAGGGCGTCGGCTTCGAGCGCATGGCGAAAGTGCTGGGCACCGGCCTGCTGACGAGCGAGGAGCCGATTCACCTGCGTCACCGGCGGATGATGCAGCCGCCGTTCCACCACCACCAGCTGGCCGGCTACGCGGCCACGATGCAGCGCATCACGCAGCAGCACCTCGCGGGGTGGGCGCCCGGGGAGGAGGTTCGGGCCGGCGACGAGCTGATGCGCCTGACCTTCCAAATCGTGGCGCAGCTGCTCTTCGGCACCGAGATCGACCGCTACGCCGACGGCGTGCAGCACCATATGGGGGTGGCGATCGACCGCATCGAGCGCACCATGCTCCCCGGCCTCGACCGTTTCGACCGCTCGCGTCTGCCCTACTTCGCGCGATTCAAGGAGTCGTCGGACTACCTGGCGACCGTCGCCGACGACATCATCGCCCGTCGTGCGGCCGCGGCCGCCGCGGGAGCGCCCCTCGGCGACGATCTGCTCGGGCTGCTGCTGGCCGCCCGCGATGCCGAAGACGGCACCGCGCTCAGTCATGATGAGGTGCGCGACGAGACGCTCACGCTGATCCTGAGCGGCCACGAGACCACGGCCAACGTTCTCACCTGGGCCCTGTGCCACCTGCGCGACCGCGACGACCTGTGGACGGCGCTCGCCGCCGAGGCCGCCGAGCATCTGCCGGAGGGCGAGGCGCCCGACCTGCGCCGGGTGCTCGCCGCCCCCACCGCGCACGCCGTGATGAGCGAGACCCTGCGGCTCGCACCACCCGTGTGGGTGGCACCCCGACGCGCGCTCGAGGAGGTCGAGATCGCCGGGGTCACCGTGCCGCGCGGAGCCCACGTGCTGGTGTCGCAGTACGCCTCGCACCGCAGCGAGCGCTTCTTCGAGCATCCGGATGCGTTCAGGCCGGAACGCTGGGCTGGCGACCTCGAGTCGACGCTTCCGCGCGGGGCCTACTTCCCGTTCGGAGCCGGAACGCGCAAGTGCCTCGGCGACCAGTTCGCGCTGCTCGAGGCGCACATCATCCTCCTGGAGCTCGCGCGCGGCCCCCGACCCCGTCCGATTGCGCCGGGGCTCCCGACGGCTGAGCCTCGTGCGACGTACCGACCCGCCGGCGGGGTGCCGGCGATGATCGTGGAGAGCGGGCGGTGACCGTGCCCCTGCTGCGCCTGCCCGTGCTGCGCCCCGTTCCCGCCCTCACGCCCTACGCGCTCGTCACGATCGTGCACCTCAGCGCGATCGCCGCTGGCGCGGACGGCCTCGTCGCCGCGACGAAGCCCCTGCTCATGCCGACGCTGCTCGCGGGCCTCGTGCTCGCTCTGCCGGTGCGGCGCTCGCCCCTGCTGCTGTGGGGCGGTCTCGCCCTGGTCTTCTCGTTGCTGGGCGATGTGCTGCTGCAGAACCCCGGCGACGTCGGCTTCCTGCTCGGCATGGCCGCGTTCGGTCTCGCCCACGTCGCGTACATCGCGCTGTATCTCGGGCCGCTGCGCACGCAGCGCCTGCCACGGTGGGGGCTCGCGCTGGGCATCCTGCTCGGCGTCAGCTGGTGGGGCAGCATGGTCGCCGCGCTGGCTCTATGGCTCGGGTCGCTGCTCGTGCCGGTGGCGCTCTACGGCCTCGTGCTCGGCGCCGCCGCCGTGTGCGCTCTCACGACGCGCCCGCTCGTCGCCGTCGGGGCGGTCGTCTTCCTCCTCAGCGACACCCTGCTCGCCTTCGACCGCTTCCTGCCCGGGTTCTCGGTGCTCGACGCCGACCTCGCGATCATGCTCACCTACTGCCTGGGGCAGGGCCTCATCATCGCGGGGGTGATCGCCGCAGCGCGGGCGCCGCGGCCGACCCCTGCTATTATCTGAAGGTTGCCGTCCAACGGCCGCGGATACAGAGAGCTACGGGCATCGGGCCCGCAGCGCCGCGCAACGAGCAGAGAAGGGGGTCCCTCTATGGCACTGGAAGCAGACGTCAAGAAGGCGATCATCGACGAGTACGCAACCCACCCCGGTGACACCGGATCCCCCGAGGTCCAGGTCGCGATGCTGACGCGTCGCATCAAAGACCTCACCGAGCACCTGAAGCAGCACAAGCACGACCACCACTCGCGTCGTGGCCTGCTGCTGCTGGTCGGTCAGCGTCGTCGTCTGCTGGGCTACCTGGCCGACGTCGACATCGAGCGCTACCGCTCGCTGATCGAGCGCCTGGGGCTGCGCCGCTAGTCGAACGACACCGCGAGCTTCTTCTGCGACGGCCGCCACCCGAGAGATCGGGGGCGGCCGTTGTGGCATTCGGGCGACCCTCGCGGCGGATGCTCTAGCCGACCGGTTCGAGCGCTTCGAGCCGCGCGATCATCGGCAGCAGCAGAGCCGCCGCCTCGGCCTCGGTGAGGGGAGCCCCATCGATGACGATGCGCACGACGAGGTTGCCGTGCTGCAGGTCGTGCCCGCGGTCGGTGAGAGCACCGGCGTTCTGCCAGCCGATGTGCTCGGTCGGGCGGCCGGTGACGATCGGATCGTCGATCGAGTCGTAGCCGCGGATGGTGGCGGGCAGTGTCGTCACCTCTCCGGCACCTCGCCGCGTGTCGACGACCTGGCTGCTGCAGAGGCCGAGGGCGTAGTCGGCAGCGGCGGCGTAGGCCGCCGCCCGCTCAGGGTTCTCGAAGACGCGCGCGACGACGCTCACGCTCGTGCCGCCACCGCTGAACTGCCCGAGATCGACCAGGGGGTCGGTCTCGGCTGCCGAGCCCGCGGCGGGATTGCCCCGCACGACAGGTTCCACGCCGAGCGCGAATCGGCACTGCGCGTTGCTCGTCTCCACCGCCTGGCGCGAACGCAGAGCCTCGCCGGCCGAGGCGCCCTGCAGGTCGACCGTCCCGGTGCTCCGCAGTCCGACCGAGGCGAGCTCGTCCTCGCCCAGCACGAGCGACTGCGCCTGCGCGACCGAGAAGCAGTCGCCGACGCAGTCGGCCCGCGGCCCGCTCGCGCCGTTCGCATCGGGGAGGAAGCCCGGCTGAGGCTCCTCCGCGCGCGATCCCGGGTCGACGACGAGCGGCCATTCGGCCATGTCGGCCGCGGCCGATTCGGCGAGGGTGCGGAACGCCTCCTCGCCGATGCCCGTGTCTGTCCAGAGGGTGAGTCGAAGCACCGCGTTCGACCGCAGGATGTCGACGGCGTAGTAGCGGCCGACACGGTCGGTCGACTCCACCCAGCCGACCGCCGCTGTGGTCGGGGGCACCGCCAGCGCGGGCATCGCGGTCACCTCGGTGGGCCACGACCCGAACGGCCCGTCGGGGGCATAGGACGAGCATCCGGGTATCGCCGCGTGGAGGGCCGCGAGGTGCTCCTGAGCCGCCTGCGCTGTGGGGAAGAACCGCACAGCGCGCACCGCGATCGAGCTGCGCGACTCCGACTCGAAGCTCGTGAGCCAGTGGATGCTGCCGCCGAGGTCGCGCGGCGCCCCGCGCTCGATGATCACGGGCGTCTCGCTCGCCGTGAACAGGCAGTCGTCGGGGGTGAACGCGTTCTCGTTCCAGTACTCGAGCCCGAAACGGTTCTGCTCGACGGGGGTGGTGTCGGCCCAGGTGCCCTGCGGATCGAGCACGACCGGGGTTCCGAGGCGCTCGAAGTCGGCGGCCGTCAGCTTCGCCTCCCACAGGTGCTCGACCCCGAAGCACGGGTCGTCGCACTCGGTGGGCTGCTGCGGCGCCGGTGCCCCGGCCTCGCCCTCGAGCAGCGGCCCCTCCTCGAAGGGGGCGTCGCGAATGAGCGAGAGCGCGAGCGTGTACACGCCCCAGCCGGCGGCGCCGATGCCCGCGAGCACGCCGAGCACGATCGCGGCGATGCCCACACCCAGCCAGGCGCGGTGGCGCGGTGCCTCTGCTGTGCTCATCCTGTGCTCCTCGGGATGGTCGGTGCGGGCCGACGGCACCATGCTGTCGGCGTCGCGTCGACGGCCTCGGGCCGACGCTACAACAGCGTCGCGGCCGATGGTGCTTTCGAGGTGGCGCACAGCCGCTGCGGCGCGACGCGTGGCACCCTGAAGGCATGTCTTCTCGCGAGGGTGCGCGGTGTGCGGGTGCGCGATCCAGGCGCGGCACGGCCGCGGGCCTGCTCGTCGGGCTGGTGTCGCTCGCGCTCGCCGGCTGCGCCCTCCCGGCCGACCCCACCGCCGCGGGCGTCGCGGAGGTGCGCGCCGAGCGCGATGCGGCGGCGGCGCAGGCGCACGAGGCCGCTCTCGACCGGGCCGCCGTCTTCCTGCGCGACAAGTGGGGCCCGGTCGCGCTGCCCGACGAGCCGATCGTGCGCTGGGTGACGGCGGGGGAGTGGGGCCCGGCGATGGCCCGCTGCCTCGGCGAGTCGGGCTTTCCGGGGGTGCGGCCCGCTGATGACGGCGAGCGCCTCGACTACAGCGGCGCACGGGTGCAGAGCACGCGCGAGTTCTTCGAGATCGATGTGGCGGGCTGGGTCTGCCAGGCCCGCTACCCGGTGCTGACCTGGTTCAAGGATGACGTGCGCGCCATCGAGGCTCCCTGGGCGTTCGAGTACGTGAGGGCCTCGCTCGTGCCGTGCTTGCTCGCGCACGGCTACGAGGTTCCGACCGCCCCGGGGCCGCGCGAGTTCGCGGATCGCTGGCGTACCGATGCGGCGTTCGACCCCTATGCGCTCGTCGGGGAGGCGGCGGGCGACCGGGCCCGCGCGGCGGCCCGCTGCCCGGCGCCCGAGACGGTGCTGGAGGGGGCGGGGTGAGCGCCGCATCCACCCCCCGCTGGGCGGCGATCGTCGTCATCGTCGGATGCGCGCTCACGGCGTGCGCCGGGCCCCACCGCGACAGCCTCGGGCTCGAGGCCGTCGCCCAGGAGCGCGCCGACCGGGCCGAAGCCCGCGTGGACGAGCTGCTCGCCGGCTTCGCGAGCTACCTCACCGACCGCTGGCCGGGCGTGCGCCTGCCCGAGCCGACGATCGAGGCCTGGCTCGCGCCCGGCTACTGGACCACGGCGTTCGAGCAGTGCGCGTCGGAGGCGTCGGGCCTGCGGGTGCGGGTGAGCCTCGAGGCCGGGGTCATCGCCGACCCTCCGCCGCAGTCGGTCGCCGAGCGGCGCGACCTCGATCTGGCGATCTACCTGTGCCAGGGAACCCTGCCGCCGCCCGGCTTCGCCGTGGCCGAACCGGGCCCCGTCGAGATCGCGTGGGTCACCCAGTACGCCCGCGAGACGCTGCCGGCCTGCCTGCGCCGCGAGGGGGTGATCGCCCAGCCGCTGTCCTCCGATCCCTTCGCGATCGTCGCGGGCGGGTCGACGCCGAGCTGGGATCCCTATGCCGCTGTGCGCGGCGATGCGCCGACCCTGCGCCGGGTGCAGGCGGTCTGCCCGCATCCCGCGGTGCTGCTCGCGGGTCTGTCTCCGGTGGGTGCGGAGGTCTCGGGCGTGCCCACCGAGCGCGTCCGCGGCGAGGTGTCGCGGTGAGGCGCGGTCCGGCGCTCCTGGCCGGTCTGGCGACCGGGGCGACCCTGTCGCTGTTGGGGCTCGTCGGCTGCGCCGAGCCGCCCGAGGTTCCGAGTCTCGAGCAGGTGCAGGCGGAGCGCTCGCTGACGATGACGGCCGCCTGGGTGCGCGCGGCGGCCGCCACCGAGGACTACATCGAGCGCGACTGGCCGGAGGCGGAGTATCCGCCGCTGCGCTTCGAGCGGTGGGTCGACGAGCAGTCGGCGATCCCCGAGACGCTCGCCTGCATGGAGGGAATCCTCGAGCGGCCAGCGGGCACGGTGTCGGCGAACGGCATCGTCTCGCTGTTCCCGCGGCCCGAGGATGAGCCCACCTGGCAGCTTCCGGTCGCACAGCTGCGCTGCCAGGTCGCGCTCATTCCGTGGACGGGGCTGTACCCGTTCGGCGGGCCCGTGGAGCAGGAGTGGGTGCGGCATCAGCTCACGGTCGCTCTCCCGGCGTGCGCGCGGCGCTGGGGTGCCGAGCTCGTGGTCGCCGACCTCGACCGTGCGGTCGACGCGTCGATCTTCCCGACCTCGGCGAGCGGCGAGCTGGCGGCGACGCAGAGCGTCTGGCTCGCGGCCGAGCTGCGCGGGGCCGACGCGGTCACCGAGGCCCGCATCCGCGCGCAGTGCCCCGACCCTGGCCGCATGCTCGCGCAGCTCGGCCCGGCGGAGATCCGGTCGATCGATGTGGGCCCGACCGGTTCGGGAGGGGTGCCGTGATCCGCGCGGCCCGGCGGTGCGCGCTGGTCGCCTGCACGGGCGCTCTGCTGGCCGTGCTGGTTTCCGGATGCGCCGCCGCCGCCCCCGCCACCCCCACTCTCGACGACGCCGTCGCCGAGCGCCGCGCGGCGCTCGAGGCCGCGGAGCGCGAGCGGTTCGACGCCTTCGTGGCGTCGTCATCCGCGCGCATCGCTGAGCTCGGGGTGCCCGTGCCCGAGTTCCAGGGGCTGGTCGCCCGCGAGGTCTGGCCCGATGCGGTCGCGGCGTGCATCGACCGTGCCGACCCGCGCATCCGGGCCGACCGCGTCGACGACCGGTTGACGGTGTCGTACTTCGGCATGGTCGGGGAGGATTTCGACCGTTCCCGCTGGGCGATCGAGAGCTGCACGGCACAGTTCGGGGTGGCCGAGCCGCGCGAGCTGCGGCAGAGCGGTCCGGTGGAGAGGGCCTGGCGGTTCGCCGACGCGCAGCAGCGCCTGCTGCCCTGCCTCCGGGCCGCGGGCCTGGTCGTGCCGAGCCTGCCGTCGGCGGAGGAGTTCGGCCAGCGACTCGAGACGACGGCTGCCTGGAACCCCTACGCGCTGCTGGCCGCCGACCCCGCGGCGCTGCAGCGGGCGCTCGTGCTGTGCCCGCCGAGCGAGCGGCTGCTCGCCGAGCGCGAGGCCGTGATGAGCGGGGGCCGGCCATGACCCCGGCGCGCTCGTGAGCGGGTCGCAGCGCCCGCCGGATCCGGTGGTGAGGGCCGGTGTCGGGCGGTGGGGGCGCCGGCTCGTCGTGGCCGCCGTGCTCGTGGTGCTCGGCGCGGGCGCGCTGCTGGCGGAGGCGGTTCCGGAGGGCATCCCGCGCGTCATCGCGAGCCTGCTGACGCTCGCCGCCTTCGGGCTCGGAGCCGCGAGCGTCGCGGTCATCACCGTTCGCTGGCGCACCTCGGTGCGTTTCGACGGCGAGTCTCTCGTCGTGCGCGATCCGCTCGGCGCTCGCGTGGTGCCGGTCACCGACCGCGTCATTCTCGGCCGCGGCCTCGACTCGGCCCTCACACCGACCTACTGGCTCTTCGACGGCGAGCGTCGCGCCGTGCCGATCAGCCCCGACCTCGACCCGGTGCGCCTCGAGGGTCTTGCTTACAGCCTGGGGATCCCGATCGTCGACATCGATGACGCGCCGGGATTCCGGCGGCTCTAGGTCGCGACACGCCGGGCTGATAAGGTGAACCCGGCGCGATTCCTCGCGCCGTTCAAGTGAATACCGCACGGAGCAGGCCGGCTCGAAGCTGGTCACCGGTGGTGATCTCCCGATTCGTCTCCCGCGTCGACCGACGCGAGAGAGTCGGAGCGGTGGATGTCTACTGTTGGCCAGAGCAGACCCGGCGGCACACCGCCGACGTCCCTTCCTGCCCGCTCCTGCTCCGCGCGCTGCGCCGTGCATCCTTCCGGGATGCCGCGCGCAGAGACGTGTGAACACAGACGTGTAAGGAGACAGACCTCGTGGAAGGTCCTGAAATCAAGTTCGCCGAGACGGTCATCGACAATGGCTCGTACGGCACCCGCACCATCCGCTTCGAGACGGGTCGGCTGGCCCAGCAGGCGCAGGGCGCCGTGGCCGCCTACCTCGACGAGGAGACCATGCTGCTGAGCGCGACGAGCGCCAGCAAGCAGCCGCGCGACGGCTTCGACTTCTTCCCGCTGACGGTGGATGTCGAGGAGCGGTCGTACGCCGCGGGCAAGATCCCCGGCTCGTTCTTCCGGCGCGAGGGGCGGCCCTCGACCGAGGCGATCCTGGTCTGCCGTCTCATCGACCGCCCGCTGCGCCCCTCGTTCGTCGACGGACTGCGCAACGAGGTGCAGATCGTCATCACCGTGCTGAGCATCGCGCCCGACGAGTTCTACGACGCCCTCGCCATCAACGCGGCGAGCGCCTCGACCCAGATCTCGGGCCTGCCGTTCAGCGGCCCGATCGCCGGTGTGCGCCTCGCGCTCATGCCGAAGAGCGACGGCACCGGCCAGTGGGTCGCGTTCCCCAAGCACAGCCAGCTGGCCGAGGCGGTCTTCGACCTCACGGTCGCCGGCCGCATCGTCACGAAGGCCGACGGCACCGAGGATGTCGCGATCATGATGGTCGAGGCCGAGGCCACGGAGTCGAGCTGGAACCTCATCCAGGGCGGGGCCATCAAGCCGAGCGAGGCCGTCGTGGCCGAGGGTCTCGAGGCGGCCAAGCCGTTCCTCGCGCAGCTCGTGAAGGCCCAGCAGCAGCTCGCCGCGCAGAGCGCCAAGGAGATCCAGGAGTACCCGGTCTTCCTGCCCTACAGCGACGAGCTCTACGCCGCCGTCGACGCTGTCGCGCACGACGAGCTCGCCCGCGTCTACCAGATCGCCGACAAGGTCGAGCGGCAGAACGCCGACGACGTGCTCAAGGCGTCGACCAAGGAGGCCATCGCGGCCAAGGTCGCCGCCGGCGAGCTGCCGGAGGACGCGCTGTCGCAGTTCGGCGCTGCCTACAAGTCGGTCTCGAAGAAGATCATGCGCACGCGCGTGCTCACCGAGGGTGTGCGCATCGACGGTCGCGGCCTGGCCGACATCCGGGCGCTCGACGCCGAGGTGCAGGTGATCCCGCGCGTGCACGGCTCGGCCATCTTCCAGCGCGGCGAGACGCAGATCCTCGGTGTCACGACGCTCAACATGCTGAAGATGGAGCAGCAGATCGACTCGCTCAACCCGGTGACGAGCAAGCGCTACCTGCACCACTACAACTTCCCGCCCTACTCGACCGGTGAGACCGGCCGCGTCGGCAGCCCGAAGCGTCGCGAGATCGGGCACGGCTTCCTCGCCGAGCGCGCCCTCGTGCCGGTGCTGCCGAGCCGCGAGGAGTTCCCCTACGCGATCCGCCAGGTCTCCGAGGCGCTGAGCTCGAACGGCTCGACGTCGATGGGCTCGGTGTGCGCCTCGACCCTGTCGCTGCTGAACGCCGGTGTGCCGCTCAAGGCGCCCGTCGCGGGCATCGCCATGGGCCTCATCAGCGACGAGGTGGATGGTGAGACCCGCTACGCGGCCCTCACCGACATCCTCGGCGCCGAGGACGCGCTGGGCGACATGGACTTCAAGGTCGCCGGCACGAGCGAGTTCGTCACGGCGATCCAGCTCGACACCAAGCTCGACGGCATTCCCTCGTCGGTGCTGCACCAGGCGCTGGGGCAGGCGAAGGATGCCCGCATGGCGATCCTCGCGGTCATGAACCAGGCGATCGACGGCCCCGACGAGATGGCCCCGACCGCGCCGCGCGTCATCAGCGTGCAGATCCCGGTCGACAAGATCGGCGAGCTCATCGGCCCGAAGGGCAAGACGATCAACGCCATCCAGGACGAGACGGGCGCGCAGATCTCGATCGAGGAGGACGGCACCGTCTACATCGGCGCGACCGATGGCGCCTCGGCCGAGGCCGCGCGTGCGCAGGTCAACGCGATCGCCAACCCGATCAACCCCGAGGTCGGCGAGCAGTACCTGGGCACGGTCGTGAAGCTCGCGGCGTTCGGTGCCTTCGTCTCGCTCATGCCCGGCAAGGACGGCCTGCTGCACATCAGCGAGGTGCGCAAGCTCGCCGGCGGCAAGCGGGTCGACAACGTCGAGGACGTGCTCTCGGTGGGGCAGAAGATCCTGGTCGAGATCACCAAGACCGACGACCGCGGCAAGCTGTCGCTCTCGCCCGTGCTCGCCGAGGGCGAGGGCGGCGACGCCCCCTCTGCTCCGGAGGGTGAGGACGGCTAGTCCGTCCGACTCTCGGCACGATCACCGGATGCCCGTCCTCCCGTCGGAGGGCGGGCATCCGTCGTCCGTGCCATCGCCGCCCGAGCCGCTCGGAGAACGGTCGTCGCGCGCACGACTTCTTCGTGAATCTGCCTCAAGTAATCAGCGTTTCGTCAGGCTGCACACAGCCAGTTTTTGCCTGGTATGCGGCTGGTACCAGGCGAGCGGCGTAGCGTCAGGGTGCTTCTCGCGGCCGGACCCCGATCGCTGACCGCATGAAGGACGTTCGACACGACACCCAACCCCCACCTGTCGAGGGCCACCCGCCCGAGACCTGACACGGTTCGAAGGAGAATTGTGGACTTCCAGATCGTCCAAGCGTTTTTCATGCTCGGTTTCGTCGCCATGGCGGCCGGCACCCTGTGGTTCTACCTCGAGCGCAATGACCTGAAGCCCGAGCACCGCTCGGTGGCGACCTACGCCGCGGTCATCACGTTCATCGCCGCGATCATGTACTACGTCATGAAGGACGTCGTGAAGTTCCCCGGTGGGGAGATCACGGCGGCCGACGTCGACGCCACGCTGCCGCTGCGGTACATCGACTGGCTGCTCACCACGCCGCTGCTCCTCGTGGAGTTCGCGCTGATCGTGGCTCTCGCGGGCGCTCTGAAGAAGGGCCTCCTCACCAAGCTGATCATCGCCGACATCATCATGATCGTGTTCGGCTACCTCGGTGAGGTGGGCACGCCCGGCAGCGCGACCAACTACATCTTCTTCATCATCTCGACGCTCGGCTGGCTCTACATCGTCTACGTCGTCTTCACCCTGAAGCTCGGCTCGGACGCCCCGGCGCACGTGCAGCGCGCGGTCTCGATCATGAAGTGGTTCGTGATCGCGGGCTGGGCGATCTACCCCATCGGCACCGCCACCCAGGAGTTCATCGAGCTCGGCGGCGGCGACGCGGCCCTCGCCATCAGCATCGCCGCGATCATCTACGTGATCGCCGACGTGCTGAACAAGGTGGGCTTCGGCATCATCGCGGTGCGGGCGGCCAAGAAGAGCTAGGTCTCCGCACGCAACACTCCCGGCGCGGTCGTGCCCCTCGAGGGCGCGGCCGCGCCGCGGCGTCTGCGGTCGGCCGCGACACGGCCCGATAACGATCGGGCGCGGGTCCCCGAGCGAGCACCGCTCACGGAGTACTGTCAGCCTCAACCACCGGTGCCCCCGGCACGATCTCAACGAGAGCATCCACGACCGTGAACGACAGCCAGGCCCCCCGCGGCGGAGCCACCGCGGTCTCGACCGCGCCCGTGGTGCTGCCCCGCCGCCTCGGGCCGAGCGCGCTGCAGGTCTACCCGATCGCGTTGAGCGGCACCGTGTTCGGCTGGACGGCCGACGGGCCGACCACGACCGCGGTGCTCGATCGCTACGTCGAGCTCGGCGGCACCTTCGTCGACACCGCCGACTCGTACGCCGGTGGGCGCAGCGAGATCATGATCGGCAACTGGATGCGCGGCCGCGGCAATCGCGACGCCATCACCCTGGCCACCAAGGTCGGCAAGAGCGCCGATCATCCGGGGCTGTCGGCCCCGGCCATCCGGGCCGCCGTCGAGGCGTCGCTGCGCCGACTGCGCGTCGATCGCATCGACCTGCTCTTCCTGCACATCGACGACCCCGGCGTGCCCTTCGAGGAGACGCTCCTCGCCGTCGACGAGCTCATCCGCGCCGGTGACGTGCGCTACTTCGGCGGCAGCGACCACACCGGCGAGCGCCTGCTGGAGGCGCGCATCGCCGCCGGGCAGCTCGGCGTCGCGCACATGGTGGCGCTGCAGAAGCACTACAACCTCGTGCATCGCGACGAGTACGAGGGCGACCTCGCTCGCGTGGCGGCCCAGCTCGATGTCGGCGTGCTGCCGCGGTTCGCCCTCGCGGCGGGCTTCCTCTCGGGAAAGTACCGCAGCCGTGCCGATCTCGAGCGCGAGCGCCGGGGGGCCGAGGCCTCCCGGTACCTGAACCGTCGCGGACTGCGCGTCATCGCCGCGCTCGATCGCGTCGCGCACGAGCTCGGGGTCGAACCGGCGACCGTGGCGCTCTCGTGGCTGCTGAGCCGCCCGCGGGTCGTCGCCCCGGTGGTCTCGGTGAGCGGGCCCCAGCAGCTCGATGCGATCATGGCCGCGCCGCGCACGCCGCTCGCGCGGCACCATCTCACCGAGCTCGACCGCGTCAGCGCCTGATCGGCGACCCCGGCGCGCGAGCGCCTCAGGCCGCGACGGTGCGCTCGTCGAGAACGCGCTCGACCGCCCGGCGGAACGCGATGGCGGCGCCGATGGGATCGCCCACGTGCCCCCACGACAGCGCACCCACGTACGCGACCATGATCTGGTCGGCGGCCTCGCCCGCGAGCACATGGCCGGTCTGCCGCAGCAGCTCGGTCACCCTCCCGGCGATCGCTTCGTGGTGCTCGGCGATGATCTGCCGAACCGGGTCGTGCGGGTCGGGAAACTCGGCCGCCGCGTTGACGAACAGCGACCCCCGGAAGCACTCGGACTGCAGGGCCGCGCTCACATCGTCGGTGAGGGCCGCGAGCCCGTCCTCCGGGCTTGCGGCCGATCGGATGCGCTCGTCGAGCGAGGCGAGCGCCTGTGCCGAAGCCGCCCGGAGGTAGTCCTGGATCAGACGGTCCTTCGACCCGAAGTGCTTGTAGAAGGTCGCCTTGGTGACCGACGACTCGTGGATGAGTCGGTCGACCCCGACCGCGCGGATGCCCTCCGCGGCGAACAGCCGCGTGGCGGCCTCGAGGATCCTCCGCTTGGCGGGGGGCATGCGCAGTGCGCTGTCGGCGGGGGCGGGGAGGGTCACGCTGGCTCCGGCTTGTCCGCGGCGCTCGGCTCCCTCGGGTGGGGGTTGAAGCATCCGATGGCGCCACTGTAGCAGGGGACAGACAGGGCTGTCTGTCCGTTGTCTGTACCCCGTTCGCGTGTCGGGCATGGCCTAGGCTCTGAGGGGTCGAGAAGGAGCGTGGGTCACGTGTCGCGGTACGTCTATCTGGTGCGGCACGGTGAGCAGCTGGATGCGGAGCACGGCCTCCCCGACGGACCGCTGAGCGGGCGCGGCCAGCGTCAGGCTCGCGCCATCGCCGAACGGCTCAGCGGCGTGCCGTTCTCCCGCGTGCGCACGTCGCCCCTCCAGCGCGCGGTCGAGACGGCCAAGCTCATGACCGAGTACATGCCCTCGATCGAGCCCGAGCCCTCGGCACTGCTCATGGACTGCATCCCCTCCGGCCCGACTCCTGACATGCCCAGCGTCTTCGAGCCCTTCTACGGCGGCATCACCCCCGAGGAGATCGCGGCCGGTGAGGCGCAGATGGCCGACGCGACCGCGGAGTGGCTCTCGCCCTCACGGGATGACCGTCACGAGCTGCTCATCACGCACAACTTCGTCATCGCCTGGTTCGTTCGCGAGGTCTTCGGTGCGCCGGCATGGCGCTGGATGGGGATCAACCAGGCGAACTGCGGGCTCACGATCATCCGGGTGCGCAGCGCGAAGCCGCCCGTGCTCGTCGCCCACAACGACCTCGGCCACCTCCCGGCCGAGCTGCGCACGGGTCTGCCTGTCGACCAGCCCTTCTAGGCGACGCGGTCGGCGGTGCCGGTGCTCGTGACGCCGCCGGGTCGGGCGGCAGCGAGCCGTGCGAGCCGACGGCGCGTGTAGTGCAGGCTCGATGATTCGCTGCCCAGCAGCATCCGCATCCATCGCAGCGCGAGACCGGTGAGGGCGATCGCCGGCCAGCGGGGTCTCCGCAGACCGAGCAGCTCGCGATAGGTGTCGGGCAAGGAGGCCACGGCGCCGGCGAAGAGGATGCGGTACGCGGGCCCGACCCCGCGCCCGAGCGGAGGGCGCCGGAGCCAGCGCACGGCCTCCTCGACCCGCTCGTCGCGCCGCAGCACGGGCAGGAACGAGGCGATGGCGGCATCGAGCTCGGCGCGGCTGCGCGGCGGGTCGACCATGCCCATGAGCTCGCCCGCGCGCGCCCATTCGCGCACGTACTGGTCGGAGCCGCCCGGAACCGGCCCGCCCCACGTCTCATGGCTGCCGATGAAGGCGTCGGCGAACACGCAGTGCACCCAGCCGATGAGGTCGGCGTCGTCGGCCGAGTAGGCGACCGTCGAGCCGTCGGCCGACGCGTACGTGCCGCGCACCGTGCCGTGCAGGCGCGTCACCCAGGCGCAGGCGGCTTCGGCCTGCGCGCGATCCGCGAAGGTCGTCGTGAGCACCCAGCGCACGGTTCCGGCGAGCCGACCGAGCGGGTCCTCCCGATAGCGCGAGTGGTCGTGCACCCCCGCCATCGCCCCGGGGTGCAGGGTCTGCATGAGGAGGGCGCGGATGCCGGCGACGACCGTCGGGATGCCGCTGTGCACCTCCCAGACCGCTGATCCAGGGCCGAACCAGCCCTCGTCGTCGCCGGTCTCGAGGGCGCGAACCCAGTCGGGCGTGCCCTGCGGGTCGCCCGAGAACATGACCAGGATGCGGCCGCGAGCGCGCTCGAGCGGAACGGGGCGTGGCATGCTGAGACTGTCGCACACCGTGCTGAGCGCCGTTCGGGAGTGGGCTGAGAGGGCCGGTTCGATGCCGCGGGGATGACTGGCGAAAATACCCCCGGGGGTATATTATCGTCCCATGACCTCTCCTCGCACCTACGTCATCGTGGGCGGTGTCGCCGGTGGCATGTCGGCCGCCACGCGCCTCCGCCGCCTCGACGAGACCGCGCGCATCGTCGTGCTCGAGCGCGGCGAGCACGTCTCCTTCGCCAACTGCGGGCTGCCGTACCACGTCGGCGGCGTCATCGCCGACCGCGAGTCGCTCATCCTGCAGACGCCCGCCTCGCTCGCCGCGCGCTTCGCCCTCGACGTGCGGGTGCGCACCGAGGCTGTGGCGATCGACCGGGATGCCCGAACCGTGCTCGCGCGCGACCTCACCACCGGTGCGGAGGAGGCGATCGGCTACGACGCGCTCATCCTCAGCCCCGGTGCCGCACCCGTGCGCCCGCCGATCGCCGGCGTCGATCGCGGACTGACCCTGCGCGACATCGGCGACATGGACCGCATCATCGCCGCGGCGCAGGATGCCCGCCGTGCGGTCATCGTCGGCGCGGGATTCATCGGCCTCGAGCTGGCCGAGAACCTCCGCCATCGCGGCCTCGAGGTGGCGGTCGTGCAGTCGATGCCGCACGTGCTGCGCCCGTTCGACATCGAGATGGCGCACATCGTCGCACAGCGTCTTCGGGCCAACGGGGTGCAGCTGCACCTCGGCACGACGGTCACCGCGATCGCCGATGACCACGTCGTGCTCTCGGACGGCCGCACCCTGCCGAGCGACCTGGTCGTGCTCGCGGTCGGCGTGCGCGCCGACAGCGCGATCGCCCGCGACGCTGGCCTCGCCCTCGACCCCCGTGGGCACATCATCGTCGACGAGCTCCAGCGCACCTCCGACCCCGCCATCTACGCGGTGGGCGACGCGGTCGTCAAGCGGCGCTTCGACGGCGACCCCGCACCGGTCTGGCTCGCCGGACTCGCCAACCGGCACGGCCGGCTCGCGGCCGACGCCATCGCCGGGCGACCGCACGCCGCCGTGCCCGCACTCGGTACCGCCGTCATCGGGCTGTTCGGGCTCACCGCGGCCGCGGTCGGTCGCACCGAGCGCGAACTCCGCGCAGAGGGGAGGGCGATCCGCGTGATCCACACGCACCCCACCGATCACGCCGGCTACTACCCGGGCGCCGAGCTGCTCGCCCTCAAGCTCATGGTCGACGCCGAGACCGATGCCATCCTGGGCGCGCAGGCCGTCGGCGGCGGTGCCGACAAGCGCATCGACGTCATCGCCACCGCGATGGCGGGCGGCATCCCCGCGCGCGGCCTCGCCGATCTCGAGCTCGCCTACGCGCCGCAGTTCGCCTCGGCGAAAGACCCCGTGAACATGCTCGGCTACGTCGACGACAACCTGATCGATGGCGAGCTCAGCGTGCAGTGGCACGAGGTCGAGGCCCGGCTCGCGGAGGGCTGGCGCCTCATCGACGTGCGCACCGCGGGCGAGAACGCCCTCGGCGCGATCCCGGGAAGCACGCTCATGCCGGTGGACGAGCTGCGCGAGCACGCTGAGAGCCTGCGCGGCCAGCGGGTGATCGTGCACTGCAAGGTCGGTCAGCGCGGGCACACGGCCGCCGCGCTCCTGCGGCAGTACGGTGTCATCGTGGCGAACCTCGACGGGGGCTACACCACCTGGCGCGCCGGAACGCAGGCGGTCGCCGCCGGGGCGGGCTCCGCATCCTGACGACCCGCCCGCACCATCGCAGCACCCGCACCGTCCGCACCACCGAGAGGAGATACCGATGGCCGATGAGATCACCGTCGATCAGCTCGTGATCGAGCGCGAGCGCGGCGCGACCGTGATCGACGTGCGCGAGGTCGACGAGTACATCGACGCGCACGTGCCCGGCGTGCGGCTCGTGCCGCTCGGCACGCTCCCCGATGAGCTGGATGCCCTTCCGCACGACGAGCGGCTGTTCATCATCTGCCGCTCCGGTGCCCGCAGTCTGCGCGCCGCCGACTTCCTCCTCGCCAACGGGTTCGACGCCGTCTCGGTCGCAGGCGGCACGACGGCGTGGGTGCAGCGCGGGCTCGATTACGAGACAGGGGACGACCGATGACCACCATCCCGGCCGAGGAGGCCAAGCGCATCGCCAACCGGCTGCGCCGAGCGCAGGGGCAGCTCGGCGCCGTGCTCGGCATGATCGAGGAGGGGCGCGACTGCCGCGAGATCGTCACCCAGCTCAGCGCCGCGTCGAGCGCGATCGATCGTGCGGGCTTCGCCATCATCGCCTCGGCCATGAAGGAGTGCCTGCGGGAGGACGGCAGCGGCGACCCCGTCGAGGTCGCCGACCTCGAGAAGCTGTTCCTCAGCCTCGCCTGAGCGCGAGCGGGGTCAGAGCGCCCGACCGAGCCAGGTCGTCGCGTTGGGGTTGTCGTTGTACGGCTCGATCGGGCTGAAGCCGAGCGCGGCGTACAGGGCCGCGGCAGCGTCGAGCGAGCGATGGGTGTCGAGAACGAGCTCCTGACCGCCGAGCGCACGGGCCCGATCGACGAGCTCATCGAGCAGCGCCCGCCCGACCCCCCGGCGACGGGCGTGCGGCAGCACCCAGAGGTGCTTGAGCTCGAACCGCGCCCCGAGCGGACCGTCGGCGACCCGGCGGATGCCGCCGCAGCCGACATCGGCGGGCTCGCCGCTCAGGTTCTCGCCCTCCGCGATCAGGAACACGCCGACGGGGAGGCGGTACTCCGCATCGACGGGCTCGGCGCGCCGATACGCCTCCGGCCCGTCGGGGAAGCCCTGCGCTCGCGCCTGGAAGTACTGATCGAGCAGCACGCGCGCCGCATCGTCGCTCGGCAGGGCGGAGCGCCAGGTCACCATGACCCCAGCCTAGGCACCGTTGCCGCGCCGTAGACTGGCGGCATGGTCATCCGGGTCGCCGTCGTCGGGGCGAGCGGCCGTCTCGGCTCGCTCGCGTGCACGCTCATCGAGCAGCAGAGCGACCTCGCTCTCGTCGCCCGCCTCGACTCCCGCAGTGATCTCGGCGAGATGCTCGGGGCCGATGTCGTGCTCGACGTCACCGCGCCCGGCGTCTCGCCGACCGTGGTCGATCATGCCGTGCGGGCGGGGCTCAAGGTGCTGGTCGGCACCAGCGGCTGGAGCGAGGAGCGGCTGCGCACCCTGCGCGGGCTCGTGGCGCAGCATCCGGATGCGGGGGTCGTCGTCATTCCGAACTTCGCGCTCGGCTCCGTCGTCGCCACGCACCTCGCCGCCATCGCCGCGCGCTACTTCGAGTCGATCGAGATCGTCGAGGCCCATCACGCCGCGAAGGTCGATTCGCCCTCCGGCACCGCGGTGCGCACCGCCGAGCTCATCGGCCATGCTCGGGCCGACCTCGGCCCGGTCGTGGCTCCGCACACCGACCAGCGCGCGCGCGGCCAGCAGGTCGCGAGCGTGCCCATCCACTCGCTGCGTCTGCAGGGTGTCGTGGCCCGCCAGGAGGTGCACCTCGGGGGCACGGGCGAGGTCGTGACGATCACCCACGAGACGCTGTCGCCGAGCTCGTACGAGACGGGGATCCTGCTCGGGCTCCGAGCGGCGGCGGAGGCCACCGGCCTCATCGTCGGGCTCGACAGCCTGATCGGGCTCAGCTTGCCGGGGTCGGGCGACGACGGCTCGGCATCCGCCGACGCGGGCGTCGACGGCGATCCCTCGTGAGCCGCACCCGGTGGGGCGCGCTGTTCATGGCGCTCCTGCTCGCCCTCTACCTCGCGGTGGTCATCGGTTACGCCATCAATCTCATCCGCGACCCGCTGCCGATCGCGCAGGCGATGGGGTGGGCGCTCGTCGTGCTGCCGCTGGTCGGCGTCTGGGGCCTCGCCGTCGAGCTGCGGTTCGGCTTCCGCGCCGAAGCGCTCGCGCGGCGTCTGGAGGCCGAGGGCGGACTGCCCGACGACGAGGTACCGGCGCGCGCGAGCGGGCGCGTCGAGCGCGCCGCCGCCGATGCGGTCTTCGAGCGCTACGCCGCCGAGGTGCAGCAGCACCCCGACTCCTGGCAGCACTGGTTCCGGCTGGCCCTCGCCTACGACGCGGCGAGCGATCGCCGTCGGGCGCGCTGGGCGATGCGCGAGGCGATGCGGCTCGAGCGGGCGGAGAGCACCTAGTCGGCGTCGACGGGTGTCGGGCGCACGAGCTCCTCGATCGCCTGCTCGACGGTCTCGTGGCGGAACCGGAAGCCGTCGGCGAGCAGCTTCGCCGGCACCTGCTTCTGGCTCGACAGCAGCAGTTCGCGCCCGGCGTCGCCCATCATCGTGCTGATCACACCCTCGGGCAGGGTCAGCAGGTGCCACCGGTGCATGGCCGCCGCGAGGGTGCGCGTGACGCGATCGCTCGTCGCCGGAGTCGGCCCGGCGAGGTTCACCGGCCCGCGCAGCCGCGAGGTGAGCAGGTGGCGGATCGCCGCCGCCTCGTCGTACAGGCTGATCCACGGCCAGTGCTGGCCCCCCGAGCCGATGCGGGCCGCGGCCCCGACCGCGGTCAGCAGCCGGAGCGGGGTCATGGCCCCGCCGCGGCCGACGACGAGACCCGTGCGCAGGAGCACCGTGCGGGTGCTGCTCGGCGCGAGGCTCGCCGCCTCCTCCCACGCCGCGACGACATCGCTCAGGAAGCCGTCGCCCTTGGCGGCGTCCTCGGTCAGCCGCACGGCGGGCCGGTCGCCGTAGAAGCCGACGGCCGAACCGCTGAGGAACACGGCCGGCGGCGTCGTCGCCTTCGCCATGCCGTCAGCGAGGGCGCGCGTCGCGCGCACCCTCGACTCGAGGATCTGCTTCTTGTACCCGCGCGTCCAGGGAATCCGAGCGATCGAGGCGCCCGACAGGTTCACAACGGCATCGACCCGGTCGAAGATGCCCGAGTCGATCACTCCGGAACCGGGGGACCACGCGAACTCGGTCTCCGAGCGCGGGGTGCGGCGCACGAGCGTCAGCACGGTGTGGCCGTCGAGGCGCAGCTGACGCTGCAGCTCGGTGCCGATCATCCCGGAGGCGCCGGCGATCAGCACCCGCATCGGGGTCGCGCCGGCCACTAGGCGAGCGTGGCTTCGAGCGTGATCGGGATGCCCGCGAGCGCCTTCGAGACCGGGCAGCCGGTCTTGGCTCCCTCCGCGAACTCCTGGAACTGCTCGGCCGTGAGCCCCGGCACCTTGGCACTCACCAGCAGGTGGCTGCCGGTGATGCCCTCCCCGGGCTGGAAGGTGACGGCCGCCGTCACCTGCAGGCTCTCCGGCGCGTGCCCTGCACCGCTGAGCGCGTGCGAGAGAGCCATGGAGTAGCACGCCGAGTGCGCCGCACCGAGCAGCTCCTCCGGATTGCTGCGGCCCGCCACCCCCTCCGACCGGGCCGCCCAGGTGACCGGGAACTCGGCGGCATCGGAGGAGTCGAGCGAGGTCGTGCCCGAACCCTCCATGAGCGACCCGAACCAGAGGGTCGTGGCTTCACTGGTGACGGCCATGGCGGTGCTCCTTGCGTCTCGAGGGCGGGGGAGACCTCCAGCCTACGCGCGCTGCGTGCCGCCGCGGAGGATTCCCAGCCTGACCAGCAGCACGTACAGCTGGCACCCGAGGCAGTAGGCGACGGCGGCGTTCAGGAATGCGGCGACGAACGCGGCCGCGGCGGCGACGACGAGCGCACCGGGCACGCCGATCAGGTGCAGCACGAACCCCGTCGCGGTCACGAGCAGCCCGACCAGCTGCGCGAAAGTCGGCGGAGCCGGGTGCTCGCGCTCCGAGGCCGGCGCGAGGCGCGGCGCGACGAGGCGCCGGTACAGCACGCCGTACGGGTGCTTCTGGATGCCCGCGAACGCTCCCCAGGCGAACAGCCCGACGAGCACGGCCAGCAGCACAGCGGAAGGCTGCAGTGCGCGGGCGAGCAGGTCGGAGCCCTGCGGCTCGATGAGCCCGAGCAGCACCACCACGAGCAGCAGGGCCGCCGTGATCGCGGCTCCGAAGCGCGGGCCGCGCGGGTCGATGCCCGCGGTCTCCCCGCCGGAGACCGGAGTCGCGGCGCTCATGCCGTCACCGGCACGGGCAGGCGCGCGGCGTCGACCGCTGCGCGCACGTCGGCGGGCTTCACGGCGCCGATGAGGCGGGCCCGCACGTGCCCCTCGCGGTCCAGCACGAGCGTGGTCGGCGTCGAGAGCACCGAGTGGCGCCGGGCGACCTCCGGCTCATCCGCCACATCGACCTCGCGGTGCGCGACCGACGGGTCGCTCGTGACGAGCGACTCGGCGACCCGCCGCATCGCGGCGCACGCCGAGCACACCGGGCTCGACAGCTGCACCAGGGTCACCTCCGCCCCCGCGATCGCCAGCTGGTGCTCGTCTCCGCCGCAACCGCCGGCCACGCGGGCGCTGCGGGCGCGCACGAGCAGCCCGAGCAGGGCGGCGACGGCGACGAGCCCGGTGACGGCGAGGAGGGCGGGCAGAGCATCCATGCCTCCGACAATAGGAAACGCCGGGCGAGTATTCCCGAGTGTGACGCTGTGCGACGCGCGTCGGGCGCGCGTGCCCGACCGACCGGGCCCGGATAGGGTGGCGGTCGTGACCGACGCCGCCGAGATCCAGTTCCGCTCCGATGTGACCGTCGAGCTCGTGCGGGCCAGCGCGCACGACAGCGACGTGCTGTTCGCGGCCCGGGTGTCGACCCAGGGCGAGCAGACCCTCGAAGCGGCGGCCGGCGGCGACGAGGCGACCGCGCGCGACCGCGGCCTCATCAACTACCTCATGCGCGACCGCCACGGCTCGCCCTTCGAGCACAACTCGATGACGTTCTACGTGCAGGCGCCGATCTTCGTCTTCCGCGAGTTCATGCGGCACCGCATCGCCTCGTACAACGAGGAGTCGGGCCGCTACCGCGAGCTGCGCCCGGTGTTCTACGTGCCCGGGCCCGACCGCAACCTCGTGCAGGTCGGCAAGCCCGGCGCCTACGAGTTCCTTCCGGGCTCGGCCGAGCAGCTGGCGCTCGTCGACGCCGAGGTGCGGGCATCCTGCACCGCCGCCTACGCGTCGTATCAGCGGATGCTCGACGCGGGCATCGCGCGCGAAGTGGCCCGCGCGGTGCTCCCCGTGACGATCTACAGCACGATGTACGTCACCATGAATGCCCGCTCGCTCATGAACTTCCTGTCGCTGCGCACCAAGCGCGAGGGCACGCACTTCCCGTCGTTCCCGCAGCGCGAGATCGAGATGGTGGCCGAGCAGATGGAGCAGCACTTCGCGCAGCTCATGCCCCTGACCTACGAGTCGTTCAACGGCAACGGCCGCGTCGCCCCGTAGCGCGCCGCCCGCCCGGCACCGCGGCGCGATACCCTGAAGCACGTGTCTGTGAACAACCCCTTCGGCCAGGTGCTCGTCGCCCTCATCACGCCGATGCTGCCCGACGGCGAAGTCGACTGGGCGGGCGTCGAGAAGCACATCGATGACGTCATCACCGGCGGGGCCGACGGCATCGTGGTCACCGGGACGACCGGTGAGACCAGCACGCTGACCGACGCCGAGAAGCTGCGGCTGGTCGAGGTCGGTAAGTCGGTGAGCGGCGGCCGGGCATCCATCATCACGGGCGGCGGCTCGAACGAGACGGCGCACGCCATCGAGCTCTACAAGGCCAGCGAGAAGGCGGGCGCCGACGGCGTGATGGTCGTCACCCCGTACTACAACAAGCCCACCCAGGCGGGTGTGCTCACCCACTTCCGGATGATCGCCGACGCGACCGACTTGCCGGTGATCCTGTACGACATCCCCGGCCGCGCGGGCATCGAGATCAAATACGAGACGATCCTGCGTGCCGCGAAGCACCCGAACATCCTCGCGGTGAAAGACGCCAAGGGCGACCTCAGCGAGGTCAGCCGGGTCATGAACCAGACCGACCTGATGTACTTCTCGGGCGACGACGCCAACGTGCTGCCGACGCTCGCGATCGGCGGCACCGGGCTCATCGGCGTCACGGCGAACATCGCACCGGGCAGCTACCGCACCATCGTCGACGCCGTGAACGCGAACGACCTGGCCACGGCGACGGCTGAGCACCAGCGCCTCGAGCCCCTCGTGCGCGCCGTCATGACCCACGTGCCCGGCACCGTCGCGACCAAGTACGTGCTGCACGGCCTCGGGCGCATCGGCTCGCCGCGCGTGCGGTTGCCGCTCGTCGGCCCGGAAGACCACGAGGCCGCGATCATCGAGGACGAGCTGGCGCTCGTCACCGATGTCGCCGGTGTCGACCCGCGCAACTTCCGCCCCGACCGCAATGCCGCGGCCGGCGGCGCGCTGCCGAAGGTGGCCGGCACCACCCGATAGACCGAATCCGCGGGGCGCGAGCCCCTCCATAGCACGACGACCAGTCAGGCGGACCATGCCCCACGACCTCTTCGACCCGCCCGCCCTCGACCCGAGCACCCTGCGCATCATCCCGCTCGGCGGCGTCGGCGAGATCGGCCGCAACATGACCGCCTACGAGTTCGGCGGCAAGCTGCTGATCATCGACGCGGGCGTGCTGTTCCCCGAGGAGACGCAGCCCGGGGTCGACCTGATCCTCCCCGACTTCGGGCCGATCCGCGATCGCCTCGACGACGTGCTCGCGGTCGTTCTGACCCACGGGCACGAAGACCACATCGGCGCGGTGCCGTACCTGCTGCGCATGCGGCAGGACATCCCCATCATCGGGTCCACGTTGACCCTCGCCCTCATCGAGGCGAAGCTCAAGGAGCACCGCATCCAGCCCTACACCCACACGGTGACGGAGGGGCAGGTCGAGAAGCTGGGCCCGTTCACCCTCGACTTCATCGCCGTGAACCACTCGATTCCGGATGCTCTCGCCGTGGTCGTCGAGACGCCCGCCGGCACCGTGCTGCACACCGGCGACTTCAAGATGGACCAGCTGCCCCTCGACGACCGCATCACCGACCTGCGCGCGGTGGCGCGCTGGGGCGAGAAGGGCGTCGACCTCGTGCTGAGCGATTCGACCAACGCCGACGTGCCCGGCTTCACCGCGCTCGAGCGCGACATCGGCCCGGTGCTCGAGAACGTCATCGCGCGCGCCCGCCGCCGCGTCATCGTCGCCAGCTTCTCGAGCCACGTGCACCGCGTGCAGCAGGTGCTCGACGCCGCCCACGCCAACGGTCGCAAGGTGGCGCTCATGGGTCGCAGCATGGTGCGCAACATGACCATCGCCGCCGACCTCGGGTTCCTGAAGGTGCCGGAGGGCATCCTGATCGACCACAAGAAGGCCGCCACGCTGCCCGACGACCAGATCGTCTACATGTCGACCGGAAGCCAGGGCGAGCCCATGGCGGTGCTCGCGCGCATGGCGAACCTCGAGCACCAGATCGAGATCGGCGAGGGCGACACGGTGATCCTCGCCTCCAGCCTGATCCCCGGCAACGAGAACGCCGTGTACCGCGTCATCAACGGCCTCATGAAGCTCGGCGCGAAGGTCGTGCACAAGGGCACCGCCCGGGTGCACGTCTCGGGTCACGCCTCCGCGGGCGAGCTGCTGTACTTCTACAACGTGCTGAAGCCGAAGAACGTCATGCCCGTGCATGGCGAGCAGCGCCACCTCGTCGCCAACGCCGACCTCGCCATCGCCACCGGTGTGCCCGAGCAGAACCTGCTGCTCGGCGACAACGGCTCGGTCGTCGACCTGCGCGACGGTGTCGCCCGCATCGTCGGCCAGCTCGACATCGGCTTCGTCTACGTCGACGGCTCCACGGTCGGAGCCATCACCGATGCCGACCTCAAAGACCGCCGCATCCTCGCCGAGGAGGGCTTCATCTCGATCTTCGTCGCGGTGGATGCTCAGACCGGGCGAGCCGTCGTGGGCCCCGAGATCCACGCACGGGGGTTCGCCCCCGACGAGGCCGTGTTCGACGAGGTGAAGCCGCAGATCGTGGCGGCGCTCGCCGAGGCCGCGGCGAACGGCACGCGCGACCAGCACGCCTTCAGCCAGGTGGTGCGCCGCACCGTCGGTCGCTGGGTCAACACGCAGCACCGCCGCCGGCCGATGATCGTGCCCGTGGTGATCGAGGCCTGACGGCCTCGATCACCCAGAGGCGTAGCCTCGATCACTGCGCTGCACTTTGAGACAGTGTCGCGCAATTGCTCCCATCGGGTAGGGTGACGACGTGACGAATCCGCGTTTCCTCCCGTCGGCGGGCCTCCTGCTCGCCATCGCGGCGTGCGCGCCCGAGTTCGCCGTCACCCTCCCCTCCACGCTCGACTCGCTCATGTCGCTCGGCGGGTGGGTCGCCGAAGAGGGCGCCGCACCGCCGCCGGACGGCGACGAGCAGTAGGGCGCGTGTCGGCCCGGCCCGCGTCGTCGGGCCCGGGTACCGTGGCCCCATGGCTTCGAGCACTCGATCGTCGGCGCGCCCGCGCACAGGTTCCTCGCGCACCGGCGCCGGGTCCGGGTCGACGTCGAGCCGCTCGCGCACCGCGAGCACGGCGGCGACGAAGAGGCTGCCGGCCGCTGAACCGCAGCCGGGCATCCTGACCCGCGCCTGGATGGGCCTCGCGCACGTGACCGGCGCCGCCTTCCGGCTCTTCGGGCGCGAGACGCTCGCCAAGGACGAGCGGCGCGACGGCGTGCCGTTCCTCATCGTCGTGCTCGCGGTCATCGGCTCGGTCGTGGAGTGGTTCCTGCGCTCCGATCCCGTCGCGGTCGCGCTCAACGCCTGGACGTTCGGCGGCCTGATCGGGCGCGTCTCGTTCGCGCTGCCGGTGATCATGATCGTCTTCGCGGCCTGGCTCTTCCGGCATCCGGCGAGCGTGCACGACAACACGCGCATCGGCATCGGGCTCGGCCTGCTCATCGCGAGCGTCAGCGCCCTGTGCCACATCGCGCTCGGGGCCCCGCAGCCGGCCTTCCCTCCGCTGGCGCTGGCCCAGGCGGGGGGCGTCATCGGCTGGATCCTCGGCGGCGTGCTGCTGCTGGCGACGGTCTGGATCGCCGTGCCGGCACTGGTGCTGCTCGCCGCCCTGTCGGTGCTCATCATGACCAAGACGCCGCCGAACCGCATCGGCGACCGCCTGCGCGAGCTCTACGCGTACCTGTTCGGTGCCGAGCTCGCCCCGCGCGAACCGAAGCAGAAGCCGGGTGGCGAGACCGCGCCTGTCGAGTTCGGCTCGCTCACCGACCTGGGGCTCGATCTCGACGACACCAGCTCGATGCCGTGGTGGCGCAAGGGCCGGTCGACGCGCGAGTCGGCGGCGTTCGACAGTCCCGTCGAGCGCGATCCGGTGACGGAGGTCATCGATCCCGCCGAGCGCGCGGCGGTGACCGAGAACCTCGACGACGTGCTGTCGGCCGCCGAGCAGGCCGTCGCCCGATTCACCGGCGAGGTGGATGCTCCTGCCGGCCCGCGCGACCCCGCCACCCCCGCAGTGCTCCCCGGCTTCGCCACGACGGCGAGCGAGCGCGGCGCGGCCGGCGAGTTCGCCCCGCCGACGCCCCGGCCGTCGGGCGCACGGCCGTACCGCCTGCCGGCGGCGACCATCCTGAAGCCCGGGGATCCCCCCAAGGCCAAGTCGGCCGCCAACGACAGCGTGGTGGCCGCGATCACCGAGGTGCTCACGCAGTTCCAGGTCGATGCCCGCGTCACCGGGTTCAGCCGCGGCCCGAGCGTCACCCGCTACGAGGTCGAGCTCGGTCCGGGTGTGAAGGTCGAGCGCTTCACCGCACTGACGCGCAACATCTCGTACGCGGTGGCGAGCAACGAGGTGAACATCCTGTCGCCGATCCCCGGCAAGAGCGCGATCGGCGTGGAGATTCCGAACGTCGACCGCGAGATCGTGAGCCTCGGCGATGTGCTGCGCTCGAGCGCAGCATCCAAGGCTCTGCACCCGATGGCGATCGGGGTCGGCAAGGACGTCGAGGGCGGCTACGTGGTCGCGAACCTCGCCAAGATGCCGCACCTGCTCGTCGCCGGCTCGACCGGCTCGGGCAAGTCGAGCTTCATCAACTCGATGATCACGAGCGTGCTCATGCGGGCGAAGCCGGCCGAGGTGCGCATGGTGCTCGTCGATCCGAAGCGCGTCGAGCTCGCCGCCTACCAGGGCGTGCCGCACCTCATCACGCCGATCATCACGAATCCGAAGAAGGCGGCCGAGGCGCTGCAGTGGGTCGTCAAGGAGATGGACATGCGGTACGACGACCTCGCGTCGTTCGGGTTCCGCCACATCGACGACTTCAACCGTGCCGTGCTCGCCAACGAGATCGTGCTGCCCGAGGGCTCTCAGCGGCAGCTGCAGCCCTACCCGTACCTGCTCGTCGTCGTAGATGAGCTCGCCGACCTCATGATGGTCGCGCCGCGCGACGTCGAGGACTCGATCGTGCGCATCACGCAGCTCGCGCGCGCGAGCGGCATCCACCTCGTGCTCGCCACCCAGCGGCCGAGCGTCGATGTCGTGACGGGGCTCATCAAGGCGAACGTGCCGAGCCGTCTCGCGTTCGCGGTCTCGAGCATGACCGACAGTCGCGTGATCCTCGACCAGCCGGGCGCCGACAAGCTCATCGGCCAGGGCGACGCCCTGTTCCTGCCGATGGGGGCCTCCAAGGCGATCCGCGTGCAGGGCGCCTGGGTCACCGAGGAGGAAATCGCGGCGGTCGTCGACCACGTCAAGAAGCAGGCGCAGCCCGAGTACCGCGCCGATGTCGCGGCGGAGGCGCAGAAGCGCGACATCGACAGCGACATCGGCGACGACCTCGAGGTGCTGCTCGCGGCCGCCGAGCTCGTCGTGAGCACGCAGTTCGGCTCGACGTCCATGCTGCAGCGCAAGCTGCGTGTCGGCTTCGCGAAGGCCGGCCGCCTCATGGATCTCCTCGAGTCGCGCGAGATCGTCGGCCCGTCGGAGGGCTCGAAGGCGCGCGACGTGCTCGTGAGCCCCGAGCAGCTTCCGGAGGTGCTGGCGCGCCTGCGCGGTGAGGATGCCCCTCCCTCGTCGTCCTCGGCTCCGAGCGCACCGTCCGCTGCCGATGACCCTGTGGCCCGCATGACCGCGGGCTATCCTGAGGTCGAGGGCGACTCCGATGAGGACGCCTGGCAGCTGACCGACCGCGACTGAGGCGCCGACGCCTCGCCGCTGGCCCGACCAGGAGGACCGCGTGACCGAGCCCGAGGCGAGCACACGGTCGTACTCGCTGCGGGGGCGCGTCGTGCGCGCGGGCGAGTCGCCGGCGAGCAGCGGCAACCTCGCGAACATCATCACGGTGGTGCGCATCCTGCTCGCCCCGCTGTTCGTGGTGCTCCTCGTGCTCGACGGGGGAGCCGACGGTCCCCTGCGCATCGCGGCCGCCGTGCTGTTCATCGTCGCGATCGCGACCGACGGCGTCGACGGCATGCTCGCCCGTCGCCGCAACCTGGTGACCGACCTCGGCATCCTGCTCGACCCGATCGCCGACAAGCTGCTGACGGGCGCGGCCCTCGTGATGCTCGCGGTGCTCGCCGAACTGCCCTGGTGGGTCGTCGCGATCATCCTCGTGCGCGAGTGGGGCATCACCGTCTACCGGTTCATCGCTCTGCGCGATCGGGTCATCCCCGCCTCGCGCGGCGGCAAGCTGAAGACCGTCGTGCAGGCCGTGGCGATCTCGTTCGCGCTGCTGCCGCTGTGGGCCGTGCTCGGCGACGGGGTGCACGTCGTCAACACCGTGCTCATGTCGGCGGCCGTCGTGCTGACCGTGGTGACCGGCATCGAGTACCTCGTGCAGGCGCGCCGCACCGCGCGCACGGCACCGTGACCCCCCGCGCCGACTCCACGACGGCGCTGGTCGAGGGCCTGATCGCCGCGGATCGCTCGATCGCCGTGGCCGAGTCGCTCACGGGCGGGGCGGTGCTCGCCGAGCTGATCCGGGTGCCCGGCGCCTCCGCGGTGGTGCGCGGCGGCGTCGTGGCCTACGACACCGCGCTCAAGCGCACGCTGCTCGGCGTCGACCCTGCGCTGCTCGCCCGTCACGGGCCCGTGCACCCCGCGGTCGCGGCGGCGATGGCCGAGCGGGTGCGCTCGGTCGCGGCCATCGACGGGCATCCCGCGCATTTCGGGCTCGCGACGACCGGCGTGGCCGGACCGGACCCGCAGGGCGACGCCCCCGTCGGTCTCGTCTACGTGGCGCTGGCGGATGCGGAGCGCACGCTCGTGCGCGAGCACCGATTCTCGGGCGATCGCGCGGCCGTTCGCCGCCAAGCGGTCGACGCCGCCCTCGCCCTGCTGGCGGAGGCGCCGCCGGCGTGATCGATGGCCCCTGCCGTCGTCCGGCGCACGGGAATGCCATACGACACGGTCGTGTTACAGACAGCAGACTGACAACCGCCGCACAGGTGGCGACGGTTACAGTGAAGCAATCGGAGTCGGGTATCGTTACCGGCCCGACAGGTTCCGGCCGAGAGGCGGCGAAGGAGGTCACCATGGTTCTGGTCCGGCAAGAGATCGGCGAGGTCCTCCGCGATGTCCGCCTGCAGAAGGGGCGCACGCTTCGGCAGGTCGCCAGCCGCGCCAGCGTCGCGCTCGGGTACCTGAGCGAGGTCGAGCGCGGCCAGAAGGAGGCGTCCAGCGAGATCCTCGCCTCGGTCGCCGAGGCGCTCGATACGCCGATCTCGGTCATCATGCGCGAGGTGGGCGACCGCCTGGCGGTCATCGAGGGTCTGACGTCTGTTCCCGACACGCTGCCCGACGAGCTGGTCGCCGAGTTCGACGCCGACCTGGCGATGCGCTGAGCCTCGCGCTCACTGCACCGCCCGCTCCTCCGGCAGCGCCCGACACGGCTCGATCCCCGCGTGACCCGCAGCGAGTTCCTCCGCGCCATCGACGACGAGTTCGGTGGCGCGTACGGACGCACCCTGGTGCGCGACCTCGTGATCGGAGCGCTCGGCGACCGCACCGCCGAGGAGGCTCTGGCGGTCGGGATCGCTCCGAAAGAGGTCTGGGTCGCGCTGTGCGCCGCCATGGATGTACCGCGCGAGCGCTGGCACGGGGCGGGCCGCCCGGAGCCGCGGAGGGACTGACCCGGCCGGTCGGGCCGGAGGGCTCGGCGCCGCCGGACAGCGAGCGCCCTCCCGCGCCGCACCGCGCGACACGCCGCCGGTGAGTCGTTCGAACATCTGTTCCCCTCCGGGCTAGACTCCCTCCCAGCGGCACTCGAACACGAGTCACTGCACGGAATGCGCGTCGAACCCGGTTCTGTCGGGGGAGGAGCGTACCGTCGGTCTCGTCGGCGAACGCCGTCACGCCTTGTCGTGATCCGTCCGGCCCTGCTCCATCGGCCGGACGAGGAGCGACAGAAGACAGGCACACCGCGCACGAGATGAAACGGAGACCGCAATGCCCTCAGCAGCAGACCGCGAGAAGGCCCTCGAGACCGCACTCGCCCAGATCGACCGTCAGTTCGGCAAGGGCAGCGTCATGCGCCTCGGCTCCGATGAGCGTGCGCCGGTGTCGGTGATCCCGACCGGCTCGATCGCCCTCGACGTGGCCCTCGGCATCGGCGGCCTTCCGCGTGGCCGCATCATCGAGATCTACGGGCCCGAGTCCTCGGGCAAGACCACGCTCACGCTGCACGCGATCGCGAACGTGCAGCGCGCCGGCGGCATCGCCGCCTTCATCGACGCCGAGCACGCCCTCGACCCCGACTACGCGCAGAAGCTCGGGGTCGACATCGACCAGCTCCTCGTCTCGCAGCCCGACACCGGCGAGCAGGCGCTCGAGATCGCCGACATGCTCGTGCGGTCGGGCTCGATCGACCTCGTCGTCATCGACTCGGTCGCTGCCCTCGTGCCGCGCGCCGAGATCGAGGGCGAGATGGGTGACAGCCACGTCGGTCTCCAGGCTCGCCTCATGTCGCAGGCCCTCCGCAAGCTGACCGGCGGTCTGAACTCGACGGGCACCTCGATGATCTTCATCAACCAGCTGCGTGAGAAGATCGGTGTCTTCTTCGGCAGCCCCGAGACCACCGCGGGCGGCAAGGCGCTCAAGTTCTACGCCTCGGTGCGTCTCGACATCCGACGCATCGAGACCCTGAAAGACGGCACCGAGGCCGTCGGCAACCGCACGCGCGTGAAGGTCGTCAAGAACAAGATGGCCCCGCCGTTCAAGCAGGCCGAGTTCGACATCCTCTACGGCGTCGGCATCTCGCGCGAGGGCAGCCTCATCGACTTCGGTGTCGAGCACGAGATCGTGCGCAAGTCGGGCGCCTGGTACACCTACGAGGGCGACCAGCTCGGCCAGGGCAAGGAGAACGCCCGCACGTTCCTGCTCGAGAACCCGGCGGTGGCCGCGGAGATCGAGAAGAAGATCCTGGCGAAGCTCGGCATCGGTGCGAAGCCCGAGGCTGTTCCTGCTCCGGTCGAGGCCCCGGCCGCGAAGTCGGCCGAGAAGCCTGCTGCGCGTGCCGTGAAGCCCGCCCAGGCCGAACCGGTCACCGACGACGCCCCGTCGCTCCGCCCGGCCGCCAACGCCTGATGCCCCCCACGCACGGCGCCGGTGAGGGAGTCCCCCCGGTCAGCGATGATCGCATCGCTCCGGTGATCTCCCTCGCCGGCGCCCGTGCTGCCCGCCGCAGCGGTGGCACCGCGGGGCCGGGGTTCGTGGCGGCTGAGGCTGAGGCCGAGGCTGAGGCCCTCGATTCGGCTGCGACCGCGGCGGAGGGCGCCGAGCCCGCTGAGGTCGTCCAGCCTCCCGCGCTGGCGATCATCGAGCACCGTCGGCCTTCGGCGGACGAGCTGCGCGCCCTCGAGCAGCAGGTGCGGCAGATCGAGAGCACGCCGCCCGACGAGCTGCCGAGTCGGATCGCCGACGACCCCGGTGCTGCACGGGCCGCGCGACGGGCCGAGAACGTCGCCCTGCACGCGCTCACCCGTCGCGGCCAGTCGCGCGCCGAGGTCGCTGACCTCCTCGCGCGCCGCGAGCTGCCGGCCGAGGTCGTCGAGTCCGAGCTCGAGCGGCTCGCCGGGGTCGGACTCATCGATGACGGGGCATTGGCGCGCGACCTCGTCGATCGTCTCCGCGGCCGTAAGAAGCTCGGCGCCCGTGCGATCCGGGCCGAGCTGCAGCGGCGGCGGCTCGATCCCGAGGCGATCGACGCCGCTCTCTCCGAGATCGCGGACAGCGATGTCGACGGCGAGCTCGTCGACGAGCTCGCGCGCGACCGCGCCCGTCGACTCGGCGGTCTCGACCGAGCGACTGCCGAGCGCCGTCTCATCGACTACCTCGCCCGCAAGGGCCACACCGGCTCCCATGCCCGGGAGGCGGCCCGCCGCGCTCTCGACGGCGCCGGCCCGACGGGCGGCGGTCGCCCCGTGGAGTTCCGGTAGTCCCCGCGATCGACACGCAACCGTGACCTGCGCGAGGACGGACAGGTCTAGTCTCTCGACATGACGCGAACTCAGTGCCTGGTGATGGTGACCGTCCTGCTCGCTGCGGGCGTCACGGGATGCGCGGCGCCGAGCGGCCCGCCCCTCGAAGAGCCGTCCGTCGTTGCCTCATCCCCGACGTCCTCCGTCGACGAGCAGGACGCCTCGTCGAACGTCCTGACGAGCCTGGACGAGCTCGGCGGCACCGAGTGGACAGGGCTCGACGAGACCTACAACGACCGCGTCACCTTCCTGTTCGGTACAGACGGTTCGCTGTCCTACCGCACGGCGGAGGGCACCTTCACCGATCCGGCCGATACGTGGAGCGTGGACGGTGACACCCTCGTGTTCCAGGCGACCTTCGGCGGTCGGTACGGGGTCGCTTCCCACACCGCGACCTATGACGCCGCCACAGGAGAACTGACGGTCGAGTACACCACGACCACCAACCGGCAGAGCACCTACACGCTCCGACAGGTCGATTGACCACTCGACAACACGACGACTCGACGGGTCGGGGCGACGGCTTCCGTAGACTGGGCGCACCATGAGCACCGCCACGCTGTCGCCCGTCGACCTCGCGCCCGCCGAGCGTCCGCGCACCTACGAGGTGCGCACGTTCGGCTGCCAGATGAACGTCCACGACTCCGAGCGGCTCAGCGGCTCGCTCGAGGCCGCGGGCTACGTGCGCGTCGAGAGCGGTCAGGCCGACGTCGTCGTCATCAACACCTGCGCGGTGCGCGAGAACGCCGACAACAAGCTCTACGGCACCCTCGGACATCTCGCCGCGAAGAAGCGCGAGCACGAGGGGCTGCAGATCGCGGTCGGCGGCTGCCTGGCCCAGAAGGACAAGACCACCATCCTCGAGCGGGCACCGTACGTCGACGTCGTCTTCGGTACCCACAACATGGGCTCCCTCCCCGCGCTCCTGGAGCGCGCGAGGCACAACGGCGAGGCGCAGCTCGAGATCCTCGAGTCGCTCGAGGTCTTCCCCTCCACGCTCCCCACCCGCCGCGACTCCGTCTCCAGCGGCTGGGTCAGCATCTCCGTCGGCTGCAACAACACCTGCACCTTCTGCATCGTCCCCGCCCTGCGCGGCAAGGAGAAGGACCGCCGGCCGGGCGACATCCTCGCCGAGATCCAGGCGCTCGTCGACGACGGCGCCATCGAGGTCACGCTGCTCGGGCAGAACGTCAACTCCTACGGCGTCGAGTTCGGCGACCGTCTCGCCTTCGGCAAGCTCCTGCGGGCCGCCGGGCAGATCGAGGGGCTCGAGCGTCTGCGGTTCACGAGCCCGCATCCGGCCGCCTTCACCGACGATGTCATCGACGCCATGGCCGAAACGCCGGTCGTGATGCCGCAGCTCCACATGCCGCTGCAGTCGGGGTCCGACCGCGTGCTCAAGGCGATGCGCCGCTCGTACCGCAGCGAGCGATTCCTGGGCATCCTCGACCGGGTGCGCGCGCGCATCCCGCACGCGGCGATCACGACCGACATCATCGTCGGGTTCCCGGGGGAGACCGAGGAGGACTTCTCCGACACCCTGCGGGTCGTCGAGCAGGCGCGCTTCGCGAGCGCCTTCACGTTCCAGTACTCGATCCGTCCCGGCACCCCGGCGGCCACGATGCCCGACCAGGTGCCGAAGGAGGTCGTGCAGGAGCGCTACGAGCGGCTCATCGCCCTGCAAGACGGGATCAGCGCCGCGGAGAACCGGGCGCAGGTCGGCCGCGAGGTGCAGGTGCTCATCGCGATGGGCGAGGGCAAGAAGGATGCGGAGACCGAGCGCATCTCCGGCCGCGCGGAGGACAACCGTCTCGTGCACCTCACCGTGCCGGCGGGCTCCGAGCGGCCGCGCCCCGGCGACGTCGTCACCACGACGATCACCCAGGCTGCGCCGTTCCATCTGATCGCCGATCACGAGGCACCCCTGCGCATCCGCCGCACGCGCGCGGGCGACGCCTGGGACCGCCAGCAGGCCGAGAGCTGCGGCGTTCCCGCCCCGGCCACCGGCGGCACGGCGGCTGGCGGGGCGCGTGCCGTGTCCCTCGGGCTCCCCACTCTCCGCATCGGCAGCGGCGCCGCCCCGGGCGCCTGAGCGGACTCGCGCGATGATCGTCGCGATCGTCGGCGCGACCGGCACCGGCAAGAGCGGCCTGTCGCTCGACCTCGCCGAGTGCTGGGCGGCGCGCGGCATCGCCGCCGAGGTGGTCAACGCCGACGCGATGCAGCTCTACCGCGGCATGAACATCGGCACCGCGAAGCTCAGCGCGGCCGAGCGCCGCGGCGTGCCCCATCACCTCATCGACGTGCTCGACGTGACCGACGAGGCGAGCGTGGCCCAGTACCAGCTGCAGGCGCGCACGACCATCGAGCAGGTGCTCGACCGCGGCGCGGTGCCGATCCTCGTGGGGGGTTCGGGGCTGTACGTCGCCGCCGTGCTCACCGACTTCCGCTTCCCGGGCACCAATGCCGACCTGCGGGCGCGCTGGGAGGCGGAGCTCGCCGAGCGCGGGCCCGCATCCCTGCACGCCGCCCTCGCCGAGCGCGACCCGGCAGCCGCCGCCGCCATCGGCCCGCACAACGGTCGCCGCCTGGTGCGCGCCCTCGAGGTCGTCGAGCTGACGGGTGAGCCCTTCGGGGCGGGACTGGATGCCCGTGAGCGGCCCTGGCGGCCGTACCGGCAGCTCGGGCTCGCGCTCGACCGCGACCGGCTCGTGCCGCGCCTCGACGACCGCGTGCGGGGCATGTGGGCGGCCGGGCTGCTCGATGAGGTGCGCGGGCTGCTGCCGCTCGGCCTCGAGCGCGGCGTCACCGCGAGTCGGGCCATCGGCTACGCGCAGGCGATCGCCCAGCTGCGGGGAGAGCTCGACGAGGCGGAGGCGATCGCGCAGACGCAGGCGCTCACCCGGCGGTACGCCCGTCGACAGGTCGGCTGGTTCCGGCGCGATACGACGGTCGCGTGGCTCGACGCCGCGGCAGACGACCTCGTGGCCGCGGCCGAGAGTCGGCTCGCGCTCGACGGCGCTGACTAGCATGGGCGGGTGACCACGCTGCGATTCACCAAGGGCCACGGCACGGGCAACGACTTCGTGCTGGTGAGCGACCCCGACGGCGCGCTCGGCCTGACGCCCGCGCAGCGTGCGGCGCTCGCCGACCGGCGCTTCGGCGTCGGGGGCGACGGCGTCATCCGTGCCGTCCGCTCGCAGCACCTGCCCGCCGGGCGCGCCGTGCTCGAGCACGAGCCCGACGCCGAGTGGTTCATGGACTACACGAACGCCGACGGCAGCCTCGCCGAGATGTGCGGCAACGGCATCCGTGTGTTCGTCCGCTACCTGCTCGAGGAGGGCCTGGCCGAGCTCCCTCATGGGCAGTCGATCGCCATCGCCACCCGTGCGGGAATCGTCGATGTGCATCGGCTCTCCGCGGGCTTCGCCGCCGATCTGGGGCGCTGGCGCCTCGACGGCACCGAGCCGCTGGTGCGGGCTCGCGGACTCTCCGTCGCCCGCCCGGGTCTCGGTATCGATGTCGGCAACCCGCATGTGGTGGTCGCGCTCGCGAGCGATGAGGAGCTCGACGCGCTCGACCTCGGCCAGGCACCGAACCTCGATCCGACACCGACCGCCGGGGCGAATGTGGAGTTCGTCGTTCCCGCCGATCCGCTCGTCGTCGACGGGGTGGGCCGCATCCGGATGCGCGTGCACGAGCGCGGCAGCGGTGAGACCCTCTCGTGCGGCACGGGCGCGGCCGCGGCCGCCCTCGCCGTTCGCCACTGGGCCGGGACGAGTGCCCCCAGCTCGTGGCAGGTCACCGTGCCCGGCGGTGTGCTCGGCGTGCGGATGATCCCGACCGAGGGCGGCGAGCACGTGACGCTCTCGGGCCCGGCCGAGCTGGTCTACTCGGGCGAGATCACGCTCTGACCGTGCGGCTCAGCCGGTGATCGTCGAGATCGGCCCGGTGAGTCCTGAGCGATTGCGCACGCGCAGCACGCGGAACCCCTTGTGGGTGGCGTATCGCGACACGGCGAGCTCGCCGCGATACCGGTCGTCCATCCAGCGCTGAAGCGAGTCGCTGCCCAGATTGCGCGCGACGACCAGCCACGCGTCCGCCGCCTCCCGCAGGCGCGGAAGCCAGGCGTCGAGCATGCCGTGCAGCTCGTTCTTGCCGATGCGGATCGGCGGGTTCGACCAGATCGTCATGAATCGGATGTCCTCCGGAACCTGCTCCGGCGCCGCCACCCGCACGTTCTCGAGACCCAGCAGCTCGGCGTTGCGCCGAGTGAGCTCGCGCGCCCGCTCGTTGATGTCGACCGCCCACACGGTCGCGTGCGGCGACTCGAGAGCGAGCGTGAGGGCGATCGGTCCCCAACCGCATCCCAGATCGAGCAGGTCGCCGCTCGGCGGGGGCGGCGGCACGTGGCCCAGCAGCACGCCGGTTCCGGTGTCCAGCCCGCCGGGGCTGAAGACCCCGCCCGCGGTCTGCACGGTGACCTCCCGACCGGCGAGGCTGACGGTCAGCGGCCGTGCCACGAGCTCCCCGCTCGGCTGAGCGGAGAAGTAGTGGTCGGCAGCCATGCGCAGAATCTACCGAAGCCGAGCCGAGTACAGTGAACGGCACATGACTGATACCGAGCATCCTGCCCCCCGTGACCACGAGCCCGACGCCGGCGATGCGGCGACGGATGCGGTGGCGCGCGTTCTGGCGAGCGCCGAGTCGCGCGCCCGCCGTGTCGTCGTGAACGGAGCCGCGGCCCTGCAGGCTGACGCCGCCTATCTCGACGATCGCGACGGCGACCAGTTCGACCGCGAGGAGCGCGCGGCGCTGCGCCGCGTGCGCGGACTCTCGACCGAGCTCGAGGACGTCACCGAGGTCGAGTACCGCCAGCTGCGGCTCGAGAACGTCGTACTGATCGGCATCTACGCGCAGGGAGATCTGGAGGACGCGGAGAACTCGCTGCGCGAGCTCGCCGCCCTCGCTGAGACGGCCGGAGCGGTCGTGCTCGACGGCCTGCTGCAGCGTCGTCCGCACCCCGACCCCAGCACCTACCTCGGCAAGGGCAAGGCGCACGAGCTGGCCCTGATCGTGAAGGAGCTCGGGGCCGACACGGTGATCGCCGATACCGAGCTCGCCCCGAGCCAGCGCCGTGCGCTGGAGGACGTCGTCAAGGTGAAGGTGATCGACCGAACCGCGGTGATCCTCGACATCTTCAGCCAGCACGCGAAGAGCCGCGAGGGCAAGGCCCAGGTCGAGCTCGCGCAGCTCGAGTACCTGCTGCCGCGCCTGCGCGGCTGGGGCGAGTCGATGTCGCGGCAGGCCGGTGGGCAGGTCGGCGCCGGCGGGGCGGGCATGGGGTCGCGCGGTCCGGGTGAGACCAAGATCGAGCTCGATCGCCGGCGCATCAACACGCGCATGGCGAAGCTCCGGCGCCAGATCAAGGGGTTCGCGCCGGCCCGAGCGGCGAAGCGCGCCAATCGTGACCGCTATGCAGTGCCCAGCGTGGCGATCGCGGGATACACGAACGCGGGCAAGTCGAGCCTGCTCAACCGCATCACGCGCGCGGGCGTGTTGGTCGAGAACGCGCTGTTCGCGACACTCGACCCGACGGTGCGCAAGACGACGACGCCCGACGGGCGGCCCTACACGATCGCCGACACGGTCGGATTCGTGCGCAACCTCCCGCACCAGCTGGTCGAGGCCTTCCGGTCGACCCTCGAGGAGGTCGCAGAGTCGGACGTGATCCTGCACGTCGTCGATGGCGCGCATCCCGACCCGGCCGCACAGCTGGCGACGGTGCGCGATGTGATCGGCGAGGTCGGGGCGCGCGAGCTGCCCGAGCTGGTCGCGGTCAACAAGAGCGACCTCCTCGACGACGACGCTCGGCTGCTGCTGCGCGGGCTCGTGCCCGACGCGGTCTTCGTGTCGGCCAAGACGGGCGAGGGCATCGACGAACTGCAGCGCCGCATCGCCGAGCTGCTGCCGAACCCGGATGTCGAGCTCACCGTGATCGTGCCCTACGACCGGGGCGACCTCGTGTCGCTGCTGCACGATCGCGGCCGCATCGTCGAGACGACCTATGTCGAGCAGGGAACCCGGGTGCATGCCTTCGCACCGCCCGAGGTCGCTACCCTGGTCGAGCCGTTCGCCGCCACCGGTCTCGCGGTGACCGACGCGCGCTGACCGACGCCCGCTGGCCGGGCGGGCTAGACCGAGCGCAGAACGGCGACCACCTTGCCGAGCACGGTGGCGTGGTCGCCGAGGATCGGCTCGTACGCCGAGTTCTGCGGCAGCAGCCAGGTGTGCCCGTCGCGCTGCTTGAGAACCTTCACGGTCGCCTCGCCGTCGAGCATGGCCGCGACGATCTCGCCGTTCTCGGCGGTGCTCTGCTGCCGCACGACGACCCAGTCGCCATCGCAGATCGCGGCGTCGATCATCGAGTCGCCGACGACGGTGAGCATGAACAGCTCGCCCTTGCCGACGAGCTGCCGGGGGAGCGGCACGACCTCCTCGACCATCTGGTCGGCGGTGATCGGGATTCCAGCGGCGATGCGGCCCACGAGCGGCACCATCGCCGCGTCGCCGACCGACGGACCGGGGACCGTCTCGCCGCTCAGGCCGACCGGCGCGCCGCCCTCGTGCTCGAGGTCGATCAGCACCTCGAGGGCGCGGGGCCGGTTCGGATCCCGGCGCAGGTACCCGGCGAGTTCGAGCTGACCGAGCTGGTGCGACACGCTGGAGAGGGATGCGAGACCGACGGCCTCGCCGATCTCGCGCATGCTCGGCGGGTAGCCGCGACGCGCGACCGAGGCCTGGATCACCGCGAGGATCTCCCGCTGCTTCTCGCTCAGGGTCGTGCGGCGGCGCGTGCCGCTCGCGGTCTCTGTCTCGTCGGCCATGGCGGCTCCGATCGTCGAGGTCGTCCGACGGGATCTCCCGCCGGAATGTCGGGGGTCGAGGGTTCACTTGTCCCGCAACCCTCGAAACTCTATCCAGTTCGGCGGCGATGCTCAAACATCTGTTCGAGCGTGTCCCACGATTCGGCGCCGAATCGGGCGGAAGGGGTTGAAACTGTGTTCGATAGAAGGTATGTTCGAAACACAGGTTCGCATCCGGCTCTCCCGGCCGAGAACCGGATGCACCCCCCGGCGGCCCCCCGGCGCCGGGGGGCCTGTACCCCTCCGAGAGCGTGAGGGCCGACGAACCGAGAGGGCGATGAGATGACCACCATCACCTACGGCAGCGCACCGGCGTTCGCCGGAGCACCGATCGTCCGCACCCGTCTCCGCCTGACGCGGCGCGGTCGGGCCGTCGTCGCGGCCCTCGTCTCGCTGCCGCTCGTGCTCGGCCTGCTCGGCGTCGTCCTCAACGGTGGCGTCGCTGCCGCCGGGTCGTCGACCGGTCCGAGCACGGTGACGGTCGAGGCCGGTCAGTCGCTCTGGAGCCTCGCCGAGGAGATCGCTCCCGATGCCCCGACGGCCGACGTCGTCGCCGACCTGGTGGCTCTGAACGCGCTCGAGGGTGCCTCCGTGCTGCCGGGCCAGGTACTCATCATTCCGGCGGGCTACGCCGACTGAGACGCAGACTGAGACGGCGGCTGGGACGCCGGCGGGGTCGCGGTTCGACCTCGGGCTCGGGCTGCGGCCCAGCACCCCGCCACTACGATGGCCGGGTGACGAGCCTGGCCGACCTGCCGATCCGCGACGACCTGCGCGGTCTCACCCCGTACGGTGCTCCGCAGAAGCCCGTGCGCATCGCTCTCAATGTCAACGAGAACACGCACCCCGTGCCGCCCGAGGTCATCGAGCACGTCACGCGCGCCGTCGAGCGGGCGCTGCACGGGGTCAATCGCTACCCCGACCGCGAGTTCACCGAGCTGCGCCAGCACCTCGCGGGGTACCTGAGCACCGCATCCGCCGCGCCCAGCGCGGTGACCGCGGATCAGATCTGGGCGGCGAACGGCTCCAACGAGGTGATCCAGCATGTGCTGCAGGCCTTCGGCGGACCGGGCCGCAGCGTGCTCGGGTTCCCGCCCACCTACTCGATGCACTCCATCATCGCGGCCGGTACCGGCACGACCTGGCTGGCCGGCGACCGCGATGCCGACTTCCGGCTGTCGCCGGCGACCGCGGTGGCCGCGGTGCAGCGCCACGACCCCGACGTCGTCTTCCTGTGCGCCCCCAACAATCCGACCGGCACTCCTCTGGGGCTCGACACCATCGCGGCCGTGTACGAGGCGAGCCGCGGCATCGTGATGGTCGACGAGGCGTACGCCGAGTTCATGCCCGAGGGCGAGCCGGACGCCCTGAGCCTGCTGCCGGGCCGCGAGCGTCTGATCGTGTCGCGCACCATGAGCAAGGCGTTCGCATTCGCGGGCGCCCGGCTCGGGTACCTCGCGGCCGACCCGGCCATCATCGACGCTCTGCGCCTGGTGAGGCTGCCGTACCACCTCTCGGCGATCACGCAGGCCGCGGCTGTCGCCGCCCTCGAGCACGCCCCCGCGATGCTGCGCACGGTCGACGCGATCCGCGGGCAGCGCGATCGGCTGGTGGTCGACCTCGCCGCACTCGGCTACACCCCGCACGACAGCTGGGCGAATTTCGTGCTCTTCGGCGGGGTGCACGACCCGCGCGCGACCTTCGAGCACCTGCTCGCCCACGACATCCTGATCCGCGATGTGGGATTGCCCCATCACCTGCGGGTGACGGCGGGCACCCCGCAGGAGACCACGGAGTTCCTCGACGCGCTGGCTAGGATGGGCCGGTGAGCACCCCCCGCATCGCCGAGCTGAGCCGTGAGACGAGCGAGTCGTCCATCGCGCTCCGCCTCGACCTCGACGGCACCGGACGATCCTCGATCTCGACCACCGTGCCGTTCTTCGACCACATGCTGACGGCCTTCGCGAAGCACGCGCTCGTCGACCTCGATGTCACGGCGAGCGGCGACACCGCCATCGACGTGCACCACACCGTGGAGGACACGGGCATCGTTCTCGGCACGGCCATCGCGCGTGCGCTGGGCGACAAGGCCGGCATCGCCCGCTTCGGCGACGCGCTCGTCCCCCTCGACGACGCGCTCGCGCAGGCCGTGGTCGACGTCAGCGGTCGGCCCTACCTCGTGCACGGCGGCGAGCCCGCGGGCTTCGAGCACCACCTGATCGGCGGGCACTTCACGGGCTCGATGGTGCGCCACGTCTTCGAGGCCATCACCATGCACGCGGGGCTCACCGTGCACCTCACCGTGCTCGCCGGTCGTGACCCGCACCACATCGCGGAGGCGGAGTTCAAGGCGTTCGCACGCGCTTTCCGGCAGGCCGTGCAGCCGGATCCGCGCGTGCAGGGAATCCCGTCGACCAAGGGCGCGCTCTGACCGTGGCGCGTCCGCGCGTGGCCGTGCTCGACTACGGATCGGGCAATGTGCACTCCGCGGCGAAAGCGGTCGAGGCTGCCGGCGCCCGTGTCGAGCTGACGAGCGACCGCGAGCGGGTCATCGCCGCCGACGGCCTGCTGGTTCCCGGTGTGGGCGCCTTCCGTGCGGTGATGGATGCCCTCCGCACCGTCCGCGGCGACGAGCTCATCGACCGCCGGCTCGCCGGTGGGCGGCCCGTGCTGGGCATCTGCGTCGGTCAGCAGATCATGTTCGAGCGCGGAGACGAGCGCGGTGAAGTGACCGAGGGGCTCGGTCAGTGGCCCGGCACGGTGACGGCGCTGCACGCCCCGACGGTGCCGCACATGGGCTGGAACACGGTCGACGCCCCCGTCGACTCGCGGCTCTTCGCCGGGCTGCACGACGAGCGCTTCTACTTCGTGCACTCCTACGCCGCGCACGAGTGGACGCTCGATCCGCATCCGGCGATCCCCGCACCCCGGGTGACGTGGGCCGAGCACGGCGAGCGCTTCGTCGCCGCCGTCGAGAACGGTCCGCTGATGTCCACGCAGTTCCACCCCGAGAAGTCCGGGTCGGCCGGCCTGCGGCTGCTCGCGAACTGGCTCGGAACGCTCTGAGAGCGGCCTGAGACCGACCCACTCGGGCAGAGCGGGTACGATTCTGTGTTTGGCCGCCGGGTGCCGGTGCAGCCCTCCTGACCTGATCAGAAAGTTGTCGATGAGCGAGTTCTCGACCGTCCCCGCCCTCACCCTCCTCCCGGCGGTGGATGTCGCCGGGGGCAAGGCCGTGCGCCTGACCCAGGGGGAGGCGGGCACAGAGACGAGCTACGGCGACCCGATCGATGCTGCGCACGAGTGGGCCGAGCAGGGCGCCGAGTGGATCCACCTGGTCGACCTCGACGCCGCATTCGGCCGGGGCAGCAACCGCTCGATCATCAAGAAGGTCGTCAAGACCACTCCGAAGAACGTCAACATTGAGCTGTCGGGGGGCATCCGCGACGACGCGAGCCTCGAGGCGGCGCTGGCGACCGGGGCGAAGCGCATCAATCTCGGCACCGCTGCGCTCGAGAACCCGGAGTGGGCGGCGCATGTCATCGCTGAGTACGGCGAGGCGATCGCGGTCGGCCTCGACGTGCGCGGCACCACCCTCGCCGCGCGGGGCTGGACCGAGGAGGGCGGCGACCTCTGGACGGTTCTCGAGCGGCTCGAAGCAGCCGGCTGCGCGCGCTACGTCGTGACCGATGTCACCAAGGACGGCACGCTGAAGGGCCCGAACCTCGACCTGCTGCGCGCGGTCATGGAGCGCACGAACCGCCCGGTCATCGCCTCGGGCGGCGTCTCGAGCCTCGACGACATCGCTGCGATGCGGTCGCTCGTGCCTCTCGGCCTCGAGGGCGCCATCGTGGGCAAGGCTCTCTACGCCGGCGCCTTCACCCTGCCCGAAGCGCTGGATGTCGCCGGCCGCTGATCGGCCGACCGATTCGGCCGGCCAGCCCTGGGAGGGGCGGCGGTTCGAGCCGAACCCGAACGCGGCGGACGACGGCTCCGCGCCCGCGTCGTTCCTCGCGGTGATGGCGGCGTTCCGGGCGGGGTCGGCCTCGATCACCGAGGTCGTCGACGCCGTGCGCGCCTGCCGGTTCCTGATCCCCCTCGTCGCGGTCGCGGGGGAGACCGGCACCACCGACGACGGCGTCCTGATCGACAAGACCCAGGAGCTCTCGATCATCACGGTCGCGGGGCCGGACGGCCGAGCGATCCTCCCCGTCTTCTCCTCGGTCGACGCGATGCGCCGGTGGCGTCCGGATGCCCGTCCCGTTCCGGCCGATGCCGTTCGCGTCGCGCTGGCCGCGGCCGCCGAGCAGACCGACCGGGTGGTCATCGATCCGCGCAGCGCCGACACCCTCGTCGTGCTCCCGCGCCCGGCCGTCTGGGCGATCGCCCGGGGCGAGCCGTGGCGCCCGGCCGTCGACGACCCCGCGGTGCTCGACGCCGTCGCGCGGCCCGCGGCACAGCATCCGGAGATCTGGGGTGTCAGCCTGCTCGCGGGTGATCCGCAGGCGCGCGGCGAGGCGCCGGAGGTCGTGGTGCGGCTCGGGATCGAGCCCGGCACGGCACCGGAGCGCGTGCGCGCGGTCATCGCCGAGCTCAGCGCGGCCTGGGCGGCCGATCCGATCGTCGCCGAGCGCATCGACTCGATGAGCGTTCAGCCCGTCGCGAGCGGCTCCGGTCGGTCCGCCGCCGACGCGGCGGCCCTCGACTAGCTGACGGGGCCCGTGTACTTCTCGCCCGGGCCCTGGCCGGGTGCGTCGGGGAAGGGCGAGGCCTCGCGGAACGCGAGCTGCACCGATCGCAGACCGTCGCGGAGCACCCGAGCGTGGTGATCGCCGAGCTCCGGAGCGGCGGCGGTGATCAGCCCGGCGAGCGCGGTGATGAGCTTGCGCGCCTCGGCCAGGTCGAGCTCGTCCTCGCCGTTCTCCGACAGTCCGCACTTCACGGCCGCCGCGCTCAGCAGATGCACCGCGACCGTGTTGATGATCTCGACGGCCGGCACGTCGGCGATATCGCGGGCGGGGTCGGGGGTGGAGTCGCTCATGGGGCCTTCCGGGTCATGTGCGGCAGGGCGCGGCGGGGGCCGCCGTACCGATCGTGCTGCACTCCTGCTAGTCTTATGCGGGCTCCGGGGCCTGAACCCCGGAAGGAAAGTGGAGGAACCTCCCACCCGCGCTTGACCGCTTACAGGTTACCGGGTCGAATCACCCCGCTCGTCGGCGTCAGTCGCGCGAGGTCCGCGGGTGGTGCTGGCTGCGTGCCAGGGTGCGTTCTCCCGCTCTCCGACGGAATCATCACTGATCCGACCGGATCACGACAGAGGAGAATCGCATCAGCGAACCGAGAACGAACGACCGCATCCGCGTGCCCGAGGTCCGCCTCGTGGGCCCGGGCGGAGAGCAGGTCGGAGTCGTCAAGATCGAGGTCGCCCTGCGCCTGGCGCAGGAGGCCGACCTCGATCTGGTCGAGGTCGCCCCGAACTCGAAGCCGCCCGTGGTGAAGATCATGGACTACGGCAAGTTCAAGTACGAGGCGGCGCAGAAGGCGAAGGAGGCGCGCCGCAACCAGGCGAACACCATCCTCAAGGAGGTGCGCTTCCGCCTGAAGATCGACAAGCACGACTACGAGACCAAGCGCAAGCGCGCGGAGGGCTTCCTCCAGGCCGGCGACAAGGTGAAGGCCATGATCCTGTTCCGCGGTCGCGAGCAGTCGCGGCCCGAGCTGGGGGTGCGTCTGCTGCAGCGCTTCGCCGAGGACGTCGCCGAGTTCGGCAGCGTCGAGTCGACCCCGACCATCGACGGCCGCAACATGGTCATGATCATCGGCCCGCTGCGCAACAAGGCCGATGCGAAGGCCGAGCAGATGGCCCAGCGCGCCGCGTCGAAGGCCGCGCGCAAGGAGGCCGAGGCCGCCGAGAAGGCGCCGGCCGCGGAGAAGCCGGCAGCGGAGAAGCCCGCCGCTGAGAAGCCTGCCGCTGAGAAGCCCGCCGCTGAGAAGCCCGCCGCGGAGAAGCCCGCCGCGGAGAAGCCCGCCGCGCGGAAGCCTGTCGCGCCGAAGGCCGCGGCACCCAAGACCGAGACGCCCGCAGACGCCTAGCGTCTCGCACCCCGACCACGAGAAACGAGGAAGCAATGCCCAAGCAGAAGACGCACTCCGGTGCCAAGAAGCGCTTCAAGCTGACCGGCTCCGGCAAGGTCATGAAGCAGGGCGCAGGCATGCGCCACAACCTGGAGAAGAAGTCGAGCGAGACCACCCGCCGCCTGAACCGCGAGGTCGTCCTCGCCCCGCAGGACGCGAAGGTCATCAAGAAGCTCATCGGCAAGAAGTAACGCCCGAGACACGATCTGAAGGACTGAAGAAATGGCAAGAGTCAAGCGGGCTGTCAACGCCCAGAAGAAGCGTCGGGTCATCCTCGAGCGCGCCGAGGGCTACCGCGGCCAGCGGTCGCGCCTCTACCGCAAGGCCAAGGAGCAGGTCACCCACTCGCTCGTCTACGCGTACCGCGACCGCCGCGCCAAGAAGGGCGAGTTCCGTCGCCTGTGGATCCAGCGCATCAACGCCGCGGCCCGCGCCAACGGCATGACCTACAACCGCCTCATCCAGGGCCTCGGCCTCGCGGGTGTCGAGGTCGACCGCCGCATGCTGGCCGAGCTGGCCGTCAACGAGCCCGCGGCCTTCACCGCGCTCGTGAAGGTCGCCAAGGAGGCCCTCCCGGCCGACACCTCGGCGCCGAAGACCGCCGCCTAGCACCGCCCGCGGCATCGGTCCGCATCCCGCGAACGCGGCGCGCCCCTGACCGGGGCGCGCCGCGTTCGCGCGTTCACCCGGGGTTCATCCTCGCCTCGCTACCATGGCCGCGTGATCGACAACCCGCGCTCGCCCCGCGTGCGCGCCGCGGCGAAACTCGCCAAGAAGAACCAGCGAGCCGAGACCGGCCTCTTTCTCGTGGAAGGGCCGCAGGCGGTCGCCGAGGCTCTGCAGCACTGCCCCGACCGGGTGGTCGAGGTCTTCTGCACGGCAGCCGCACTCGACCGGCACCCGTCGCTGCTGCGCGACGCCGACGCTGCGGGCGTGCGGGTCGAGCGGGTGACGGATGCGGTGCTCGAGGTGATCGCCGACACGGTCACCCCGCAGGGCGTTGTCGCGGTCTGCCGCCAGCGCACGGTCGAGCTCGACGACCTCGTGGCCGCGCGGCCCCGGTTGGTGGCGGTGCTCGAGGAGGTGCGGGATCCGGGCAACGCGGGAACGATCATCCGCGTGGCCGATGCCGCCGGTGCGGATGCGGTGATTCTCACGGGCACGAGCGTCGACGTCTTCAACCCGAAGGTGGTGCGGGCCACCACGGGGTCGCTGTTCCACCTGCCCGTCGTCACCGGGGTCGGCCTCGAGCCGACGCTGCGCGGCCTGCGTGCCGCGGGGCTGCGCGTGCTCGCCGCTGACATCTCGGGCGACGATCTGCTCGCCGTGCGCTCGGAAGGGCTGCTCGATGGCCCGACCGCCTGGCTGTTCGGCAACGAGGCGCGCGGGCTCGACCCCGAGCAGCTGGCGCTCGCCGACCGTGCGGTGATCGTACCCATCTACGGTGCGGCCGAGTCGCTGAACCTGGCGACCGCGGCCGCCGTGTGCCTGTACGAGAGCGCGTTCGCCCTGCGGGCGAGCGGTGCGGTCGCGCCGCACTAAACTCGACTCTCGTGCCGCCCAGCCCCGAGAACTCCCCGAACGCCGTGATCTCCGAGCAGGCCGTCGCCGCTGCCGTCGAGGCGGCGCTGGCCGCGATCGCCGCCGCCGGCGACACCGCGCAGCTCAAGGCCGCGAAGTCGGCGCACGCCGGGGAGGCCTCACCGCTCGCGGCGCTCAACGCCACGCTGCGCGACGTGCCGGCGGATCAGAAGGCGGCGCTCGGTGCTCTCGTCGGCCGGGCGCGTGCGCAGGTCGGGCAGGCGCTGGCCGCCCGCGAGGCCGAGCTCGCCGAAGCCGAGGAGACCGCGCGGCTCGCCGCCGAGGCGATCGACGTCACGGCGATCCCGGCCCGCGCCCTGCCGGGCGCCCGCCACCCGCTGAGCACGCTCATGGAGCAGATGAGCGACATCTTCATCGCCATGGGCTGGGAGGTCGCGGAGGGCCCCGAGCTCGAGAACGAGTGGTTCAACTTCGACGCCCTCAACATGGACGCCGACCACCCCGCTCGCGGCACGCAGGACACCTTCTTCGTCGAGCCGGAGGAGCGCCACCTTCTGCTGCGCACGCAGACCAGCCCCGTGCAGGTGCGCTCGCTGCTAGACCGCGGCGTGCCGCTCTACGTGGTGTCGCCCGGGCGGGTGTTCCGCAAGGACGAGCTCGACGCGACGCACACGCCGGTGTTCCACCAGCTCGAGGGCATCGCGATCGACAAGGGCCTGACGATGGCGCACCTCCGCGGCACGCTCGAGCACCTCGCTCGCGCCGTCATCGGCGAGGGCGCGCGCATCCGCCTGCGCCCCAACTACTTCCCGTTCACCGAGCCCAGCGCCGAGCTCGACGTGTGGCACCCGACCTTCAAGGAGGGCGCGCGCTGGATCGAGTGGGGCGGCTGCGGCATGGTCAACCCCAACGTTCTCCGCGCCGCCGGCATCGACCCCGAGGTCTACCAGGGCTTCGCCTTCGGCATGGGTATCGAGCGCACGCTGATGTTCCGCAACGGCGTGCAGGACATGCGCGACATGGTCGAGGGCGATGTGCGCTTCTCGCAGCAGTTCGGAATGGTGGTTTGATGCGCATCCCGCTCTCATGGCTCCGCGAGCACGTCGACGTGCCGACGTCGGGCGATGCCCGCACCGACGCCGATGCGCTCCACGCCGCCCTCGTGAAGGTCGGGCTCGAGGAGGAGGACGTCCACGGCGCCGCCCTGACGGGCCCGATCGTCGTCGGCCAGGTGCTCGAGTTCGTCGAAGAACCGCAGGCCAACGGCAAGACGATCCGCTGGTGCCAGGTGCAGACCGGCCCGGGCGAGGTGCGCGGCATCGTCTGCGGCGCGCGCAACTTCCAGATCGGCGACAAGGTCGTCGTGACCCTGCCCGGCGCCGTGCTGCCCGGCCCGTTCCCGATCGCCGCCCGCACGACCTACGGCCACGTCTCCGACGGCATGATCGCGAGCGCGCGCGAGCTCGGCCTCGGCGACGACCATGACGGCATCCTGCGGCTTTCGACGCTCGGTCTCGACCCGGAGGTCGGCACCGATGCGATCGCCCTGCTCGGGCTCGACGACATCGCCGTCGAGGTCAACGTCACCCCCGACCGCGGGTACGCCCTGTCGATCCGCGGCATCGCCCGCGAGTACTCGCACTCGACCGGCGCGGCCTTCCGCGACCCCGCCGCCCTGCCGACGAGCCCCGCCGAGGGCTTCCGCGTCGTCGTCGACGACCGCGCGCCGATCCGCGGGCGTCGCGGCTGCGACGCCTTCGTCACGCGCGTCGTGCGCGGCATCGATCCGTCGCGTCCGACACCCCCGTGGATGTCCTCCCGCCTGCAGCTCGCGGGCATCCGCTCGATCTCGCTCGTCGTCGACATCACCAACTACGTGATGCTCGAGCTCGGCCAGCCGATCCACGCCTACGACCTCGCCGCGCTGCAGGGCGGCATCACGGTGCGCCGCGCCGCACCGGGGGAGACCCTCGAGACCCTCGACGGCCAGACCCGCACCCTGCACGCGGAAGACCTCCTCATCACCGACGAGTCGGGCCCCATCGGTCTCGCGGGCGTCATGGGCGGGGCGAGCACCGAGATCTCAGACAGCACGGTCGACGTGCTCATCGAGGCCGCCCACTTCGAGGCCGTCTCGATCGCCCGCACCTCCCGCCGCCACAAGCTGCCGAGCGAGGCGTCGCGGCGCTTCGCCCGCGGCGTCGACCCGCTCGTCGCCGAGCCGGCCGCCCAGCGCGTGGTCGACCTGCTGGTCGAGCTCGCCGGCGGCACGGTCGACACCCTCGGCTCGCGGTGGGTCGATGCGGTGCTGCCGACGCCGATCCACCTCCCTGAGGGTGCGGTCGACCGCCTCATCGGCGTCGACTTCTCGCTCGACGAGATCACCGACACCCTCACCGCGATCGGCTGCCGGCTCGAGGTGCAGACCGACGGCTGGCAGGTGACGCCGCCGAGCTGGCGCCCCGACCTCGTCGATGCCCCCTCGCTCGCCGAGGAGGTGGCGCGCATCGTCGGCTACGACCGCATCCCCGCGGCGCTCCCCGTCGCGCCCCCCGGCCGCGGTCTCACGCGCGAGCAGCGGGTGCGGCGGGCCGTCGCCGACGCTCTCGCCGCCAGCGGCTTCACCGAGGTGCTCGCGTACCCCTTCGTGTCGCTCGCCGATGTCGCGCTGACCGATGGCGACGCCCCGAGCGTCGCGCTCGCGAACCCCTTCGACAGCGACCAGGCGCAGCTGCGGCGCAGCCTCCTGCCCGGGCTCACGCGGGTCGCCCACCGCAACATCGCCCGCGGCCTCACCGACCTCGCCGTCTTCGAGATCGGCCATGTGTTCCAGCCCGAGACCGGTCGGGCGTACGGGGTCGATGCGGTGCCGGGCATTCAGGCCCGCCCCGAGGCGCGCGTGCTCGAGGCGCTCGAGCACAGCATCCCGAACCAGCCCTGGTACCTGGCCGCGCTGCTCGTCGGCGATCGTCGCCCGCGCGGAATCGGGCAGGCCCCCGAGCAGGGCGGTGTCGCCGACGCGCTCGCCGCGGCGCACCTCGTCGCGAACGTCGCCGGTGCCGCGCTGCGCGTCGAGCCCGGGTCGCACCCCGCGCTGCACCCGGGTCGAACCGCCGCACTCTGGGCGGGCGACGTGCCCGTCGGCGTGGCCGGCGAACTGCTGCCCGCCGTTGCCCTCGAGCGCGACCTGCCGCGCCGCGTGGGCGTACTCGAGCTCGATCTCGACGCCCTCATCGCCGCGGGCTCGAGCGCCGTCGAGGCCGGCGTGATCGCCGGCTTCCCGGCGGCCACGCAAGACCTGTCGGTGGTCGTCGCCGAGTCGGTTGCGGCCGGCGCGGTTCGGGATGCGGTGATCGAGGGCGCCGGAGACCTGCTGGAGTCGGCGACCCTCGTCGACGACTACCGCGGCACCGGGCTCGAGCCGGGCACGAAGTCGCTCACCCTCGCCCTGCGCTTCCGCGCGATCGACCGCACGCTCACCGCGGCGGAGGCCACCGAGGCCAAGCTCGCGGGGCTCGCGCTCGCCGCCGAGCGCTTCGGCGCGACGCTCCGCGCCTAGCGTCGTTCCGCGGTCGGGTGGGCGTTCATCCGCAGGTCTGCGAGCTGCCTACTTGCGGCCGCCGCCGAGCAGGCCGCCGAGCGCGCCCGAGATCAGGTCCTGCCCCTCCTTGCTGCTGATGAGGCCGCCCAGCAGGTCACCGAGCGGGTTGCCGCTCGACTCCTTCGCGGGCTCCGGCTCGGCCTTCGCGCCGCCGCCCAAGAACTGGTTGGCGACCCAGGCGAGCACGATCGGGGCGATGATCGGCAGCACCTGGTTGACGATGCCGCCGATGTCGATGCCGTCGGCCGAGGCGGCGGCCTTCGTCGAGGCCTTCGCAGCGGCTGCTCGCGCGACATCGGTCTTCTTCGCGCCGAACACGTTGGCCACGATCTTCTCGCCGTCGGCCTCGTCGATGTCGGCGAGCTTCTTCGGCGCCTTGCCCTTGTGGTGCCCGAGCGCCTTCTGCAGCGAGGCGGCTCCTCCCTCGTCCTTGGCGTTGGCGGCCATGCCGCCCACGATGGCGGGCACGGCGACGGCGACGGCGGCCTCGGCCACGCTCTCGTCGATGCCGAGCTTCTCGGCGATGTCGCCGATCGGGATCATCTTCATGAGGCCGCTGAGATCGTCCATGACCGCTCCTAGGTGTCGGGGGCTGCAGGTGCGTGCCCGTGTGCATGGCCATCGTATTGTCATGGAAGAGTTAAGGGCATGACTCTCTCGGTCGCGATCGCCGGTGCCAGCGGGTACGCGGGCGGCGAGGTGCTGCGCCTGATGGCCGCGCATCCCGAGCTCGAGGTGCGCACCGTGACCGCACACAGCAACGCCGGCCAGCCACTCATTGACGTGCACCCGCACCTGCGCTCCTACGCTGATCTCGAGTTGCGCGAGACGAGCCCGCAGACGCTCGCGGGTCACGACATCGTCGTGCTCGCGCTGCCGCACGGCGCGTCGGGCGCGATCGCCGCTGAGCTTCCGGATGACGTGCTCGTGCTCGACTGCGGCGCCGATCACCGGCTCACGAGCGAGGTAGCGTGGCAGCGGTTCTACGGCGGCGCCTACCACGGGGCCTGGGCGTACGGGCTGCCCGAGCTGATCCATGCCGATGGCACGCGCCAGCGCGAGCTGCTCGTCGGGGCGCGGCGCGTGGCGGTGCCCGGGTGCAACGTGACCGCGGTGTCGCTCGGGCTCGTGCCGGGCATCCGCGCCGGCGTCATCGAGGCGCGCGACACGACGGCCGCGCTCGCCGTCGGTCCGAGCGGTGCCGGGCGCACGCTGCGCACCGACCTGCTGGCGAGCGAGCTGATGGGCTCCGCCGCGCCGTACGCGGTCGGCGGGGTGCACCGGCACATCCCCGAGATCGTGCAGAATCTCGAGCTCGCCGGCGCGCGCGACGCGACGATCTCGTTCACACCGGTGCTCGTACCGATGGCGCGGGGCATCCTCGCCACGGTCACGGCTCGACTCGCCCCGGGTGTCGACGAGGCGAGCCTGCGGGCCGCGTGGGTCGACGCCTATGCGCACGAGCCCTTCGTCCACGTGCTTCCCGCCGGTCGGTTCCCGACCTCGGCCGCGGCGCTCGGCGCGAACACCGCGCTCATCGGGCTCGCCCTCGACGCCGACGCGCAGCGCGCCGTGATCGTCGTCGCCCTCGACAACCTCGTGAAGGGCACGGCGGGCGCCGCCGTGCAGTCGCTCAACCTGGCGCTCGGCCTGCCCGAGTCGCTGGGTCTGCCCGTGAACGGAGTCGCCCCGTGACCGTCACCGCCCCGAAGGGGTTCCGCGCCGCCGGCGTCGCCTGCGGGTTGAAGAGCTCCGGCGCCCTCGACCTCGCGCTCGTCGTCAACGACGGGCCGTCGCGGGCCGCCGCGGCCGTGTTCACCACGAACCGCGCGAAGGCGCATCCCGTCATCTGGTCGCAGCAGGTCATCGCCGACGGCGAAGTCAGCGCGATCGTGCTGAACTCGGGCGGAGCCAACTGCTTCACCGGGCCGGAGGGCTTCCAGACGACGCACGCGACCGCCGAGTTCGTCGCGGGCATGCTCGATGGCGTCTCGGCGGGCGACGTCCTCGTCTGCTCGACCGGGCTCATCGGCGAGCCGCTCGACCGCAAGAAGCTCCTCGACGGCGTGGCGGTCGCCAGCCAGGTGCTGAGCGCCGATGGTGGTCCTGACGCCGCGCGCGCGATCATGACGACCGATTCGGTGCCGAAGGAATCGCAGCTGTCATCGAGCGGCTGGACGATCGGCGGCATGGCGAAGGGCGCCGGGATGCTCGCTCCCGGTCTCGCGACGATGCTGGTCGTGCTCACCACCGATGCCGAGCTGACCGCCGCCGAGCTCGATTCCGCGTTGCGGGAGGCGACCCGAGCGACCTTCGACCGCATCGACTCCGACGGCTGCATGTCGACCAACGACACCGTCGCGCTGCTCGCGAGCGGCGCCTCGGGGGTGCGACCCGACCTGGAGTTCTTCACGACGGCGCTGCGCTCGGTCTGCGCGAGCCTCGCCGAGCAGCTCATCCACGACGCCGAGGGCGCCAGTCACGACATCCGCATCCGCGTCGAGAGCGCGGCGACCGAGGCCGACGCCGTCGAGGTGGCCCGCTCGGTCGCGCGCAGCAATCTGTTCAAGGCCGCGATGTTCGGCAACGACCCGAACTGGGGCCGCGTGCTGGCCGCGATCGGTACCACGAGCGCCGCGTTCGACCCCTACGCGGTCGATGTCTCCTTCAACGAGGTGCGGCTCTGCCACGCGGGCGCGCCCGACCGGCCGCGCACCGAGGTCGACCTGACGGGGCGGGGTATCCGCGTGCTCATCGACCTCCACGCGGGCGACGCGGAGGCCGAGATCTACACCAACGATCTGACGCACGACTACGTACACGAGAACAGCGCCTACGCGAGCTGAGAGACCTGCCGATGAGCGAGCTGAGAGACCCCGCATCCGTCACCGATGATCATGCCCAGGCGGCCGTCAAGGCGGCCACCCTGATCGAGTCGCTGCCCTGGCTGCGCCGCTTCCGCGACCGCATCGTCGTCATCAAGTTCGGCGGCAACGCGATGGTCAGCGACGAGCTGCAGCGCGCCTTCGCCGAAGACATGGTCTACCTGCGCACGGTCGGCCTCCGCCCGGTGATCGTGCACGGCGGCGGGCCGCAGATCTCGGCCATGCTCGACCGGCTCGGCATCGCGAGCGAGTTCCGCGGCGGCTACCGCGTGACGAGCCCCGAGGCGATGGATGTCGTGCGCATGGTGCTCACGGGCCAGATCAGCCGCGCGCTCGTCAGCGCCATCAACGAGCACGGGCCGCTCGCGGCCGCCGTCTCCGGCGAGGATGCGGGGCTCTTCCAGGGCCGCCGGCGCGGTGTCGTCATCGACGGCGAGGAGGTCGACCTGGGCCTGGTCGGCGATGTCGTCGGGGTCGACCCGGCCGCCGTGCTGGCGCAGCTCGACGCGGGGCGCATCCCGGTCGTGTCGTCGATCGCCCCCGACGCCGACACTCCCGGGCAGAGCCTCAACGTCAACGCCGACTCGGCCGCCGCGGCGCTGGCCGTGGCGCTGGAGGCCGAGAAGCTGGTGATCCTGACCGATGTCGCCGGGCTGTACCGCGACTGGCCCGACACCTCCTCGCTGGTGTCGAGCATCGACGCTGCCGAGCTGCGGGCCCTGCTGCCGCGCCTCGAGTCGGGCATGATCCCGAAGATGACGGCCTGCCTCGAGGCGGTCGAGGGCGGCGTCGGAAAGGCCGCGATCATTGACGGACGCGTGCCGCACTCGATCCTGCTCGAGATCTTCACCCAGGAGGGCATCGGCACGGAGGTCACGCCGTGAGCGGCTCCGCGGGCGGCGTTCCGCAGGCGGGGGGCCCGATCATCAGCGGGCCGGAGACCGACGCTCTCCGCGACCGCTTCGCCCGGGTCGCCATGCGGTCGGCACCGAGCCCGCAGGCCGTTCTCGCGCACGGCGAGGGTGCGCGCGTGTGGGACGTCGACGGGGCCGAGTACCTCGACTTCCTGGCCGGCATCGCCGTCAACGCGCTCGGCCACGCCCATCCGGTGCTCGTCGAAGCGCTCAGCGCGCAGGCGCATCGGCTCGTGCACGTCAGCAACTACTTCACGACGCCGCAGGCGGTCTCCTTCGCCGAGCGCCTGATCCGGCTGACCGGCATGGGGGAGACCGCGCGGGTCTACCCGGCCAACTCGGGAGCCGAGGCGATCGAAGCGGCCCTGAAGCTCGCCCGCCGCACAGGCCGCCCGCGCATCCTCGCGTTCGAGCAGGGCTTCCACGGCCGCACGATGGGGGCTCTCGCCCTCACCGGCAAGCCGGCTCTGCGCGCACCCTTCGAGCCCATGGTGCCGGGAGTGGAGCACCTGCCGACCGAGCTCGAGGCGCTCGCCGCCGCCCTTGGGTCCGATGTCGCCGCCGTGATCCTCGAGCCGATCAAGGGCGAGGCCGGCGTCGTACCCCTGCCCCCCGGCTTCCTCGCCGAGGCCCGCCGCCTCACGCGCACGCACGGGGCGCTGCTCATCGTCGACGAGATCCAGACCGGCGCCGGGCGCACCGGCGACTGGTTCGCCTTCCAGCACGAGCTCTCCGACCCCGACGACCTGCCCGACGCGGTCGTCGTCGCCAAGGGCATCGGCGGGGGAGTCCCCGTCGGCGCGCTCGTCACCCGCGGCGCCGCGAGCGAGCTCTTCACCCTCGGCCAGCACGGCTCCACCTTCGGCGGCAACCCCCTCGCGACCGGGGTTGCTGACGCCGTGCTCGCCGAGATCGAGCGCGCGGGGCTCGTGGATGCCGCGCGCGCGCTCGGCGAGAAGCTGCGGTCGGGCATCCTGGCCCTCGATGCGCCGCTCGTGACGGAGGTGCGCGGTCGCGGACTGCTGCTCGGCGTCGGCCTCGCCGCCCCGGTCGCCCCCGCCGTCGTCGCGGCGGCGCTCGAACGCGGACTCATCATCAACGCGGCCAACGATGAGAGCATCCGCCTGGCCCCGCCGCTGATCATCGACGCCGATGACGTCGACCGCTTCCTGACCCTATTCGCCGCGGCGCTCGCCGCGGTCGGTTCGACCCTCGATCGGACGGAGTCCGCCTGATGACCCCTCCCGCCTCGCCCGCGCCCGCCGCCGTGCGGCACGTCCTTCGCGACGACGATCTGACACCCGCCGAGCAGGCCGAGATCCTCGACCTGGCTGTCGCCGTCAAAGCCGACCGCTGGGGGCGCCGCCCGCTCGACGGCCCGCAGACGGTCGCCGTCATCTTCGACAAGTCGTCCACGCGAACGCGGGTGAGCTTCGCGGTCGGCATCGCCGACCTGGGCGGCGTGCCGCTGATCATCTCCACGGCGAGCAGCCAGCTCGGCGGCAAGGAGACCCCGAGCGACACGGCGCGCGTGCTCGAGCGCATGGTGAGCGCGATCGTCTGGCGCACCTATGCTCAGGCGGGGCTCGAGGAGATGGCTGCGGGTACGCGGGTGCCCGTCATCAATGCGCTGAGCGACGACTTCCACCCCTGCCAGCTGCTGGCCGATCTGCTGACGATCCGCGAGCACCGTGGCCGGCTCGCCGGTCTCACGGTGGCCTTCCTCGGCGACGGGGCGAGCAACATGGCGCACTCATACCTGCTCGCGGGAGCAACCGCGGGCATGCACGTGCGCATCGCCGCCCCCGCCGCGTTCGCCCCGCGCGCCGATGTGGTGGCCGACGCCGAGCGCCGCGCCGCCCAGACGGGCGGCTCGATGACCGTGACCACCGACCCGGTCGCGGCGGTCGCCGGGGCGGACGTCGTCGTCACCGACACCTGGGTGTCGATGGGCAAGGAGGACGAGAAGGCGCACCGTGTCGCCACCTTCGGCGCCTACCAGGTCGACACGGCGATGATGGCGCACGCCGCTGATGACGCGCTCTTCCTGCACTGCCTGCCCGCCGACCGCGGGTACGAGGTCACCCCCGAGGTCATCGATGGCCCGCAGTCGGTCATCTGGGATGAGGCCGAGAACCGGCTCCACGCCCAGAAGGCTCTGCTCATTTGGTTGCTCGAGAAGGCTGGAGCGGGCCGGTGAGCGGCGCGACGAACGAGGGCGCACTCTGGGGCGGGCGCTTCAGCGACGGCCCCTCGCCCGCCCTGCAGCGGCTCAGTCGCTCGACCCACTTCGACTGGCAGCTCGGCGGGTACGACATCCAGGGTTCCCGGGCTCACGCGCGCGCCCTCGCGGCCGCGGGCTACCTGAACCCCGATGAGCTCACCGCGATGCTCGCCGGCCTCGACCGCCTGCACGCCCGCTGGGCCGACGGCACGCTGACACCCCGCGACGATGACGAAGACGTGCACGGCGCCCTCGAGGCCGCCCTCGTCGCCGACCTCGGGCCGGAGCTCGGCGGGCGCCTGCGCGCCGGCCGCAGCCGCAACGATCAGATCGCCACGCTCATCCGGCTGTACCTGCGCGACCACGCGGCCGTGATCGCCGCCGAGGTGCGCGCGCTCATCGGGGCGCTCGCCGAGCAGGCGGACGCGCATCCCGATGCCGTCATGCCCGGCCGCACGCACCTGCAGCACGCGCAACCGGTGCTGCTGGCGCATCACCTGCTCGCGCACTGCTGGCCGCTCGTGCGCGACCTCGAGCGCCTGCGAGACTGGCGCGCCCGCGCCGACCGCTCGCCCTACGGCGCGGGAGCGCTCGCGGGGTCGAGCCTCGGCCTCGACCCGGCGCTCGTCGCCACCGCGCTCGGCTTCGCCGGCCCGACCGAGAACTCGATCGATGCCACGAGCGCGCGCGACCTGGTCGCCGAGTTCGCCTACATCGCCGCCCAGCTCGGCGTCGACCTGTCGCGCCTGGCCGAGGAGGTGATCCTCTGGAGCACCCGCGAGTTCGCCTTCGTCACCCTGCACGACTCGTGGTCGACGGGGTCGTCGATCATGCCGCAGAAGAAGAACCCCGATATCGCCGAGCTCGCGCGCGGCAAGGCGGGCCGCCTGATCGGCGACCTCGCGGGCCTCCTCGCCACGCTGAAGGGGCTGCCGCTCGCGTACAACCGCGACCTGCAGGAGGACAAAGAGCCCGTCTTCGATGCGGTCGAGATGCTCGAGGTGCTGCTGCCGGCGGTCACCGGCATGGTCGCGACCCTGCGCTTCGACACCGTTCGCATGGCCGCGCTCGCCCCCGAGGGCTTCTCGCTCGCGACCGATGTCGCCGACTGGCTCGTGCGCCAGCGGGTGCCGTTCCGCGAGGCGCACGAGATCGCGGGCGCGCTCGTCGCCCACTGCGAGGCGCGCGGGCTGCAGCTGCACGAGCCGAGCGATGACGAGTACGCCGCGATCGATCCGCGCTTGACCGGGGATGTCCGCTCCGTGCTGACCGTGGCCGGCTCCATCGCGTCCCGCTCGGGCGCCGGCGGCACGGCTCCCGCCGCGGTCGCGGCGCAGCGTGCCGAGCTCACCGCGCGCCTCGCCGCCCTCGCCTGACGCTGTCCTGCGGCGCGGGGGAGCGCCCGGAGCCCGCTGATACGCTGGCGCGGTGACTGCCGCCCCTGCTCTCTCGCTCGCGCCCCTGCAGAACGATCCCGCCTTCGCGTCGCTCTGGGACGAGCTGCAGTGGCGGGGGCTCGTGCACGTGTCGACCGATCCAGTCGCCCTGAAGTCGGCGCTCGACGGGTCGCCCATCACGTTCTACTGCGGGTTCGACCCGACGGCGCCGAGCCTGCACCTGGGCAATCTCGTGCAGCTGCTCCTCATGCGGCGCCTGCAGCTGGCCGGTCACCGTCCGCTGGCTCTCGTGGGCGGCTCGACCGGCCTGATCGGTGATCCTCGTCCGACGGCGGAGCGGCAGCTCAACGACCGCGAGACTGTCGCCGACTGGGTGGGGCGCCTGCAGCAGCAGGTGAGCCGCTTCCTGTCGTTCGAGGGAGAGAATGCGGCGCGGCTGGTCAACAACCTCGACTGGACGGCCGGCCTGAGCGCGATCGACTTCCTGCGCGAGATCGGCAAGCACTTCAGGGTCGGAACGATGATCAAGAAGGATGCGGTCGCCTCGCGCCTGAACTCCGAGGCGGGCATCTCGTACACCGAGTTCAGCTACCAGATCCTGCAGGGCTACGACTTCCTCGAGCTGCACCGGCAGTACGGCTGCATCCTGCAGACCGGCGGCAGCGATCAGTGGGGCAACCTGACGAGCGGCACCGACCTCGTGCACAAGGTCGAGGGGCGCAGCGTTCACGCGATCGGCACCCCGCTCATCACGAACAGCGATGGCACGAAGTTCGGCAAGAGCGAGGGCAACGCCATCTGGCTCGATGCGGAGATGTGCAGCCCGTACGCCATGTACCAGTTCTGGCTCAACACCGACGATGCCGACGTCATCGACCGCCTGAAGGTCTTCACGTTCCTGCCGCGCGCAGAGGTCGACGACTACGCACGCCTCGTCGCCGAGGAGCCGTTCCGTCGCGCGGCGCAGAAGCGGCTGGCACTCGAGGTCACCGGCCTCGTGCACGGTGCGGAGGCGGTGGCCGCCGCGATCGCGGCGTCGGAGGCACTCTTCGGCCAGGGCGATCTTGCGGCACTGGATGCGGCGACTCTCGCCGCGGCCATCGCCGAGCTGCCGCGCGCCGAGGTCGAGCAGACCGACTCCGTCGTGCACGCGCTGGTCGCCACCGGCCTCTGCTCGAGCGCGAGCGATGCACGACGAGCGATCGCGCAGGGCGGGGTCGCCCTCAACAACGTGCGGGTCGAGAGCGACGACGCGACCGTCGAGGGTGCCGCGCTCGCGGGCGGGTACGGCGTCCTGCGGCGCGGCAAGAAGACGCTCGCGGGCCTCGTGATCCGGTGACCGCCGGGAGGTCGAAAAGCCCGGTTCTCCGCGCGACACGCCCGGGATTCGTCGAGATTTGCCCCGCACCCGAACGAACCGTAATCTTCTAACTCGTCACCCCAAAGGTGCGGCCAGCGGAAGAGCGGGCCGGCCTCAAGCGGGACACCACAGTCCTCCAAGACAGAGCAGCCACTTGCTGGTGCGCTCATCGCCAAGTAGGATTGCGAATCCGTCCGGCTGCACCGACTTTCGAGTCGACGCAGCGGCTCGATCGACACGATCAGGCCCGGGTCACCGGAAGCGCCGATTTGCGTCGGGTCGCCGGGGCGGATACGGTAGGGAAATTGCCCAGTTGCGACAGCCGAGAGGCTGGCGGTCTGGAGCGTCCGATCCTTGAGAACTCAACAGCGTGCACTAAGTCAATGCCAAACAACCTCGACGACTGACCTCGGTCAGTCGGAAGAGATTCCTTTGGATTGAAACGAATGTCAGTAGATATTCGAACTTCAGTCAGAACAAACTCGCCGGGCTGCTTGCAGCCGGCACAGTGATTGCCGGTCTCTTCGGAGATCGTGCGCACAACCTTTACGGAGAGTTTGATCCTGGCTCAGGACGAACGCTGGCGGCGTGCTTAACACATGCAAGTCGAACGATGAAGCCGGAGCTTGCTCTGGTGGATTAGTGGCGAACGGGTGAGTAACACGTGAGTAACCTGCCCTTGACTCTGGG
>VFQP010000233.1_pt1 | contig 134612 bp, 111 predicted proteins | sample 3512351 | NCBI WGS metagenome assembly VFQP01 (sample SAMN10412372, study PRJNA504923) | tailings metagenome | isolation source: Relicate 1 Philex TSF1 revegetated site | place: Philippines: Tuba, Benguet | collected 2017-08-29 | reverse complement strand
ACACGTCCTTGAACTGGTTCATGCCGGCGTTCGTGAACAGCAGCGTCGGGTCGTCACCCGGGATCACCGGGCTCGAAGCGACGACCTGGTGGCCCTTCGATTCGAAGAAACGCAGGAACGTGGAGCGGATCTCGTTGGCTTTCATGGACGCACCGGCTGTGTCGCGGTCTCCGCCCGGGTCGAACGGAGAAAAAGGGCCCGATTCTAGAGGCGGCTACAGTGGCGCCGATCGCAGGAGACACGCATGGACATGAAGACTTCGCCCCTGGCCACCCTGGCCGACCCCGGGCTGCTGCGCACCGAAGCCCTGGTGGGCGGCGAGTGGATCACCGCCAACGACGCCAGCGCGCGCTTCGCCGTGCACGACCCCGCCACCGGCCTGGAGCTGGCCCAGGTGGTGAACACCGGCCCGGTGGAGGCGGCGGCGGCCATCAGCGCCGCCGAACGTGCCTGGCCGGCCTGGCGCGCCAAGACGGCCAAGGAACGCCATGCGGTGCTGATGCGCTGGTTCCAGCTGCTGATGCAGCACGCCGACGACCTGGCGCGCCTCATGACCGCCGAGCAGGGCAAGCCGCTGGCCGAGGCGCGCGGCGAGGTCACCTACGCCGCCAGCTTCATCGAGTGGTTCGCCGAGGAGGCCAAGCGCGTTTACGGCGAAACCATCCCCACCACCGACGGCAACAAGCGCTACCTGGTGCTGAAGCAGCCGGTGGGCGTGTGCGCGGCGATCACGCCCTGGAACTTCCCGATCGGCATGATCACGCGCAAGGTCGCGCCGGCGCTGGCCGCCGGCTGCCCGGTGGTGATCAAGCCGGCCGAGCAGACGCCGCTGTCGGCGCTGGCGGTGGCCGAGCTGGCGCAGCGGGCCGGCATGCCGGCCGGTGTGCTCAACGTGCTGCCGGCCGATGCCGAACGCAGCATCGAGATCGGCCAGGTGCTGTGCACCAGCGACGTGGTGCGCCACCTCTCGTTCACCGGCAGCACCGAGGTCGGCCGCATCCTGATGCGGCAGAGCGCCAACACCGTAAAGAAGCTGAGCCTGGAGCTGGGCGGCAACGCCCCCTTCATCGTGTTCGACGACGCCGACCTCGACTCGGCCGTCGAAGGCGCGCTGGCCAGCAAGTACCGCAACGCCGGCCAGACCTGCGTCTGCGCCAACCGCCTGTACGTGCAGGCCGGCGTACACGACGCCTTCGTCGAGAAGCTGGCGGCCAAGGCCACGGCCATGGCGGTGGGCAACGGCTTCGCGGCCGGCGTGACGGTGGGCCCGCTGATCGACGACGCCGCGCTGGCCAAGGTGCAGGAGCACGTGGCCGATGCCGTCGCCAAGGGTGCGCAGGTGGTCACCGGCGGCGAGCCGCTGGTCGAGGCCGGCCCGCGTTTCTACGCGCCCACGGTGCTGGCCGGGGCCACGGCCGAGATGCGCTGCGCCAAGGAAGAGATCTTCGGCCCGGTGGCCCCGGTGTTCCGCTTCGAGACCGAGGCCGAGGCCGTGCAGCTGGCCAACGCCACCGAGTTCGGCCTGGCGAGCTACTTCTACAGCCGCGACGTGGGCCGCATCTTCCGCGTGGCCGAGGCGCTGGAGTACGGCATGGTCGGCATCAACACCGGCCTCATCAGCACGGCCGAGGTGCCGTTTGGCGGCGTCAAGCAGAGCGGCCTGGGCCGCGAAGGCGCGCGCCAGGGCATCGAGGACTACGTCGAGCTGAAGTACCTGTGCCTGGGTGATGTGCTGAAGTGATCAGACCGCCTCATCGGGCCGCCGATCAGACCGAGTCCGTGCGCGTGCCCTCGCTCAGCGTGTGCACCAGCGGCGCGTCGTCGGCGCGGTGCAGGGCCTGCATGGCGGCCCGCGCACCCTGCATCAGCAGGCCGAGGTCGGTGCCGACGGCCATGAAGTCGAAGCCCATCGCACGGTAGCGGGTCGCGGCTTCGGCGTTGGCGCCGAGCGTGCCGATGGGCATGCCCAGGCCCTGGGCGCGGCGGGCCGCGTCGGCCATCGCCGCCATCACGGCCGGGTGCGTGAGGTGGCCCACATGGCCCATCGACGCCGACAGGTCGGCCGGGCCGATGAACAGCGCGTCCACACCCGGCACGGCCGCGATGGCCTCCAGCTGCGCCAGCGCCTGCGCCGTCTCGAGCTGCACGATGACGCCGATGCCGGCATTGGCCTGGCGCAGGTAGTCGGGCACGGTGCCGAAGCGCGAGGCGCGCGAGGCACCGGCCATGCCGCGCACACCTTCCGGCGGGTAGCGCGTCGCGGCCACGGCCCGCGTGGCCTCGGCGGCGTCCTGCACAAACGGGAACAGCACGGTCTGCGCGCCGGCATCAAGCACGCGCTTGACCGTCACCGCGTCGTTCCACGGCACGCGCACCACCGGCACCATCTTCGTATTGCCGACGGCCTGCAGCATCTGCACGACCTCCATCAGGTCGGCCGGCGCGTGTTCCATGTCGACCACGCCCCAGTCGAAGCCGGCATGGCCCACGGCCTCGGCCACCAGCGGGCTGGCGCTGGAGATCCAGGTGCCGATCGTGGCCTTGGCGCCGCGGGCGCGCAGCAGGTGGCGGAACGGGTTCATCGGGGCACCTCCGAAGTCGTCGACGCTGTGGCTACCGGCCATTGGGCGCGCCACGGCCCTGCACGGCAAGGCCGGGGCTTCCCGAAGTTTCAGAACAGGCGCGCCACCAGGCCCACGCTAAGGCCCCAGCCACGGCGCTCCTGCACCAATGGGCTCTGCGCCGCCGGCCCGAGCAGCTGCGACGCGCTGGCGCCGTAGAACACGGCCCAGCGGCGGTCGAGCTGCGTGCGGCCGCTGGCCGACAGCGTCAGCGCGCGCAGGCCGCTGCCGGGGGTGTAGACCGGGTAGCCGCTGGCCGCCGCCTGCGTGGGCGTGACGCCGAACCAGCTCTGCAGGTAGCGGCTGCCGGCAAAGCCGAGCGCCAGGCTCAAGCCGACGCCGGTGCGTTCACTCAGTGTCCAGTCGCGGCCGGTGTTGACTTCGCCCTGCCAGCCACCGCCGCGGCCCAGCAGGTCGGCCGTCCAGGCGCCACCGAGCCGCCAGCCCTCGTCGAGCCGGTAGCCCAGTGACAGCCGGGCGCGCAGCGTGCCACGCACGTCGCCCAGGCCGCGCAGGCCGGGGCTGTCGTCCTGGTCGCGGCCACCGTCCCAGCGCAGGCCGAGGCTGGAACGCCAGCGTTCGCTGCGCACCAGCTCGACCCGCAGGCCACCCTGGGCACCGGCGTCGCCGCCGCGCACCGCGAAGGCGCTGCGGCTGGACAGGCTGACGCGCCCCCAGCGCAGCGCCAGTCCCGGCTGCAGGTTCGTGCCGATGCGCGAGGCACCCTGGTACTCCGGCCCTGCATTCAGCACGAAGCCGGCCGCGGCGGCCCAGCGGGTGCGGCTGCCGTCGGCCGGGTCGGACAGCGCCGTCTCCTGCTGGGCCGTGGCGGGCACGGCCGGCAGCGCCGCGCAGAACACGGCCAGCAAGCGCACGGCAAGAAGCGGGCGGGTCGAGGCGCTCATGAAGGCGCCCCGCCGCTTCAGCCCGGCTCGTTCGCAGCGGCCGAGCCGATGCGCCGCACCGGCACCGCGAAGCCGGCATCGGCGGTGCCCACCGAACCGGCCTGCGCGGCCGCGCGCGCCAGCAGGGACTTCGCGTCCTTGCCGTGGTCGGGGTAGACGGCCAGGCCCACGGCCGCTTCCACGCGGCAGGGCTGGCCGGCCACCGACAAGGGCGCCTGCACCGCCTTCACGAGCTTGGCGGCCACCCGCTCGCCATCGCCCTTGGCTTCGAGCCGACCGAGCAACACGGCGTAAGTGTCGTCGCCGAGCGCGGCGACCACGTCGCTGGCGCGCAGGCCGCTGCGCAGCCGCACCGCGACCTTGCGCCGCAGCACGTTGCCGGCCTCGGCACCCAGCCGTTCGGCCACCTGGCGGAAGCCGTCCACGCGCAGCACCAGCAGCACCATCGGTGCCGGCTCGCGCTCGCGCAGCGCCAGCAGCTGTGCCATGTGTTCCAGCAGCTGCGCCTGGTGCGGCAGGCCGGTGGCCAGGTCGGTGGCGTAGGCCATGCGGCCCGCGCGCTCGAGCCGTTTGCGGCCCATGGCCTGGCGCAGCGCGCGCAAGACATCGCCGTCGCCGAGGTCCGCCCCCACCAGCACCGCCTCGACGCCGGCGCCGATCAGCGCGGTTTCGTCGGCCTCTGACAGCTGCGCGGCGCACACCACCACGGCGCTGTCCAGCACCAGGGCCGGCAGGCCGGGGGCGGCCAGCAGCCCGCCGATGCCGTCCGCGGCATCGAGCTGCTGCAGCACGGCGTCCGGCGCCTCGCCAGGGCCCGTGCCCGCATCGACCAGCCGCCAGCCGGCCGCGCCCAGCGCCGCGGCGCGGGCGGTGCGCCAGCCGTCGCCGCCGCCGAGCAGTTGCAGGGTGGGCTTGGGCGATGCAGGGTCGTCGGCCATGCGGCCATGATGCCGCAACGGCCGCAGGGTGCGTGCAGCAGCCCCGCGACACCTGCGGTCGCGCCGCGCACTACCATCGCGCCGCTTGCATCACGGAGACCCGCATGAGCCTCTTCCGCCGCTTCGTTGCTTCTTTCGCCGCGCTGAGCCTGGCGCTGTCGGCCCTGCCGGTGGTGGCGCAGTCCGCGCCGTCCCCCGCCGGCGCTACCGGCCTGATCAGCACCGAGCAGCTGGCCGCCGCCGATGCCGGCAGCGAACGCGCCCGCCTGCTGGCCGCGCTGGACCGCGCCGAGCTCGCCGCCCAGCTGCAGGACCGCGGCGTGTCGGCGGCCGAGCTGCGCGCGCGTGTCGCCGCCCTCACCGACGCCGAAGCGGCCGAGCTGATGGCGCGCATCGACAGCGCGCCGGCAGGCGCCGACATCATCGGCACGCTGTTCGCGGTGTTCATCATCCTGCTCGTCACCGACATCCTCGGCTTCACCAAGGTGTTCCCGTTCACGCGCTCGGTGCGCTGAACCCCGCGATGCCGCTGCGCCGGCGCGGTCTGCTGGCGCTGGCGGCTGCGGCCGCCGGGGCCACCACGGGCGGTTGCGCCAGCTGGGCGCCACCCCCGCTGACGACCGCACTCGGCGCCGACTGGCCGGCCGGCGTGCCGGCGCAGGCCGAACTGACCGACGTGCCCTTCGTGCCGCAGACGCCGCTGCACTGCGGCCCGGCGGCGCTGGCCATGGCGCTGGGCCATGTCGGCATCGCCGCCGACGCCACCACGCTCGGCGACGCGGTGTTCCTGCCCGCCCGCGGCGGCACGCTGCAGCTGGAGATGCTGGCCGGCGCACGCCGCATGGGCGCCATCGCCACGCGGCTGCCGCCGACACTGAGCGCGCTGGTGCAGGAGCTGGCCGCCGGCCACGCGGTGGTGGTGTTCCTGAACCTGGGCCTGGCGATCAGCCCGGTCTGGCACTACGCGGTGCTGGTGGGCCACGACCGCGCTGCGCGCCGCTTCGTGCTGCGCAGCGGCCCGGTCGAGCGCGAAGGTTTTGCCTGGGCCACCTTCGAGCACACCTGGGCACGTGGCGGCCACTGGGCGGTGGTGGTGCTGCCGCCGGGGCGCCTGGCCACCAGCGCCGGCGAGGCCGAGGCCGTCGAGGCGGTGGTGGGTTTCGAACGGGTGGCCGCGCCGGCCGCGGCCATCAGCGCCTACAGCGCCTTGCGCGGCCGCTGGCCCGGCAATCTGACGGCCACCATGGGCCTGGGCAACAGCCGCCACGCCGCCGGCGACCTGCCCGGCGCGGCCGGCGCCTTCGCCGAGGCTGCGGAACGGCACGACAGCGCCGCGGCCTGGAACAACCTGGCCCGTGTGCGGCTGGCGCTCGGCGAGAGCACGGCCGCCCGCGAAGCCGCGCAACGCGCGTTGGCGCGGGCAGAAACCGCCGAACCGCGCTGGCTGGACGCCGCGCGCGCGACGCTGGCGGCCACCGGCGGCTGAATCACCAGCGCCTCTACAGCTTCGCCGCCTCGCCGTTGAACGGGCTCTGGTAGGTGATCTGCACCTGCTCGCGCGCCACGGTCGAGCCGCTGCGCGGCTGGAAGGTCGAGACCAGGTCGATCAGCGCCAGGCCCGTGCGCCAGCGCGCCTGCGCCGTCGTCAACGCCCCTTCGTGCTGCAGGTCCGACGACTCGGGGCCGCCGTAGCGCTGCGCCAGCAGGCGGCGCAGCACGCGGTGGTGGTCGCTCCAGCGCGGGTTGTCGCTGCGGCCGTGTTCGGCGGTGTGCGTCAGCGTCACACGCACCAGGCGGCGGTCGACGGCATCGAGGTGCAGGCGCAGCAGAAAGGGCACGCCGGCCACCTCGTAGCGCGGCACCACCGGCGACTCGCACCACTCGCCGGCCCGTTCGGCCTCGGCACGCGCCTCGGCATCACATTCGGCCGCCGCGAGGCGGGCGCCAAAACGTTCGGCGATGCGGCGCTCGTCCACGCCCCAGGCCAGGCCCTGGAACACCGGCGGTGCCGGTGGCACGGGCGGCAGCGCAGCGTCGGCGCAGGGTGTGCACGCCGCGGCCGGCGCGGAGGCGGCCGGCGCAGGGGCTGAAGCGGCTGAAGCGGCCGGGTCTGCCACCGGCACGGTGTTGGCCCAGGCGCCCGTGGCCGCGCACACCAGCCAGGTGGCGACGGCCCGGCGCACCAGGTCACGGCCGCCGTCGGCGCGGAAGACTGGAGCGGGTGAAGGGAATCGAAGCGAGGGGTTTAGAGCCGTCTCGCCGAGTCTCAAAAACACCCGCTCCTCCTAGGTAAACAACAGCTGTCGGAAGTCCTAGATGGTCTCGCTTGATCTGAGTCCATCGTGATCCCAAATAAGCCGAGAAAGTAGGGCAGGGTTCTTTGACCATCTCGAATCGCCCTACCCACGGACAGCGATCATGCCAGCTATCGCCAAGAGGCTCACCGCCCCTCAAGTCCAGAAGCGTCCAGGACGCCAAGAAGCCCAGCCGGTACGCCGTCGGTGGCGAGCCGGGCTACACCTCCAAGTCACCCTGCGCGGCTACGCCACGTGGACCGCTCGGCTACCGGTCGGCACGAAGGTCAACGCCCAGGGCAAGACCGTCCAGCACCAGCGGAACTTCGGGCTGGGCGCCTATCCGGCCTTGCCGCTGGCCGCGGCACGGGCAAAGACATCCGCGTTCGCACTCAGGTCCGCAACAACCAAGACCGTCGTTCGAAGCCTTACGCGCAGCGCGCCGCCGAGAAGGCGGACCGTATTGAGCCGCTGGGCGTAGGTACGGCTCGCCCGAGTTGGATGCACAGGAACAATCTGTGGCTTGACAATAAAACTGAATATATATACAGTATCACAAGGTCTTGTGTGATCACTCACATAGATGTCGGAGCCTCAAACGTTAGGCCCGTCGTTTATGGTATGTTCGCGCGACTTTTCTTGGGTATAGCTAACGGAGGAAGACGATGAGCGATCTCAAGTCGTTGTCCGTGGCTCAGTACATCCTCGATCAGTGCAAGGCTGCAGCGGACCCGTCGGTGACGCCAATGCAGCTCATCAAGCTGGTGTACGTTGCTCACGGCTACATGCTCGGACTTCACGGGCAACCACTGCTCTCTGAGAGTGTCCAAGCTTGGCAATACGGCCCTGTGGTGCCGTCGGTGTACCACGCCGTCAAGGAGTTTCAGAGCCAGCCGGTTCTGAACGTCAAGGGCGCTGTAGCCACTTACCCCTTCTCAAACACCGAGAAGGAGGTCATGTCATTGGTCGCCAAAACCTACGGCAAGGCCAGCGGTATCGCCTTGTCGGCTGCGACGCACCGGCCAGGAACGCCTTGGAAACGCACTTGGGATGCTGCGGGCAAGAACGCCGCTATCTCGAATGACCTGATCGAAGCGTTCTACAGCGACATCCTTAAGCAGCCGTCCCATTCGTCCTTGTGATCGGGCCAGAGGCTCCAGTTCCCCAACCGGGCTCGGTTTTCGAGCCCGGTGATGCAAAGGATGGCGACGACCTTGCCGCCACCGAGGCGATCAAACTCGGAGCCGGTGTTGACTTGGAGAAGGATGGCAAAGCTCAAGAGCACCGCCGCCACCAACAGTTCCGGGACCACGCAAACAAGGCAACGCTGTTTCTGTTCTGGGTGCTTGTCATCTGTATCGCGGTCGGGGTAGTGGCCTACGTCTACCACTTGCTCACTCCTGCCTACTGGCACTGGCTGAGCAAGGAGGCGCTTGACAAGCTACAGACCCTGCTGGGCGCTGCGATCCTTTCGAGCGCGCTGACACAGTACGTCGGCAAGCGGATGGCATAGCCACTCACCTCGTCCACCTCGAATCGTCCCGGCGCGCGAATCCCTATCTAGCGCCTCTCAGAAGCAGGGGTAGATTGGCCTCATCGGCCAGGAATCCACGTAGATAGTGGATTTTTGGAGCGGGTGAAGGGAATCGAACCCTCGTATGAAGCTTGGGAAGCTGCCGTTCTGCCATTGAACTACACCCGCCCGGGGTGAGCCGCGATTCTAGGGGCAGCGGCTGGCTACACTCGCGCCCCGCTGCGCCAAGGCCATCGACGTGAGCCCCGACGACCTCCCTTCCACCGACGACACCCCGGCGCCCAAGCGCCTGCCGATCCGCAGCTTTGTCGTGCGCGCCGGCCGCATGGGATCGGGCCAGCAGCGTGCGCTGGCCGAGCTGGGCCCGCGCCTGGTGCTGCCCTACACGCCGGGCCAGCCGCTGGATTTCGACGCCGTGTTCGGCCGCCGGGCGCCGCGCATCCTGGAGATCGGCTTCGGCATGGGCGACGCCAGCGCGGCGCTGGCCGCGGCGATGCCGGACCACGACCTGCTCGGCCTGGAGGTGCACCCGCCGGGTGTCGGCGCGCTGCTCAAGCTGGTCGGCGAACAGGGCCTCACCAACGTGCGCATCGTGATGCACGACGCCGTCGAGGTGCTGCGCGAGATGATCCCGCCGGCCTCGCTGGCCGGCGTGCACATCTGGTTCCCCGATCCCTGGCACAAGAAGCGCCACCACAAGCGGCGGCTGATCCAGCCGCCCTTTGTGCGTGCGCTGGTGCCGCACCTGGCGCCCGGCGGCTACCTGCACTGCGCCACCGACTGGCAGCCCTATGCCGAACAGATGCTCGAGGTGCTGTCGGCCGAGCCGGCGCTCGCCAACACCGCCGACGGCTACGCCCCGCGCCCGGCCTGGCGTGCCCGCTCGCGCTTCGAGGCGCGTGGCGAACGACTGGGCCATGGCGTCTGGGACCTGCTGTTCCGGCGCGGCGATTGACCCCGAAGGAGGCATGGGCCTACAATTACTGACCAGTCAGTCAGTAAACCCATGAGTACCGACTCCCCGCCCGCCTCGGCCGACGCCGGCCCACGCCAGCGCCGCAAGGAGGCCCGCCCGCAGGAACTGCTCGACGCGGCGCTGACGCTGTTCGTCGAAAAGGGCTTCGCCGCCACGCGCACCGACGAGGTGGCGCAACGCGCCGGCGTCTCCAAGGGCACGCTCTACCTCTACTACCCGAGCAAGGAAGAGCTGTTCAAGGCGGTGGTGCGCGCCAACCTCTCCAGCCTGATCGCCGAGGGCGTGGAGGTCGTCAGCCACTTCGAGGGCAGCAGCGCCGAGCTGCTGCGCTGCCTGATCCTCACCTGGTGGCAGCGCTTCGGCAACACGCCGGCGGCCGGCATCCACAAGGTGGTGCTGGCCGAGGTGCGCAACTTCCCGGAGCTGGCGCAGTTCTATACCGACGAGGTCATCCTGCCGGCCGAGCACCTGTTCGGCAGCTGCGTCGAACGCGGCGTGGCGCGCGGCGAGTTCAGGCCCATGCCGGTGCACGAGGTGGCGCTGGCGCTGATCGCGCCGCTGATCTTCATGGCCGTGCACAACCACTCCTTCGGCGCCTGCTCGGTGCACGGCGCCGACATGGACCCCGAGCGCCAGCTCGAAACGCACCTGGACCTCGTGCTGCGCGGCCTGGAAGTGCGTGAGCCGCCCCGCAGCCGGCCCGCCGGCAAGGCACGCACCTAGAATTCGAAGACCCCGCCCTTCAATACCTGGCACCGTATCGAGATGAAGACCGAAACCGCCCGCTTCAACATGATCGAGCAGCAGATCCGCCCCTGGGACGTGCTCGACCCGCAGGTGCTGGAACTGCTGGCCAGCGTGCGCCGCGAGGACTTCGTGCCCGCCGCGCACCGGGCGCTGGCCTTCGTCGACACGCCGCTGCCGCTGCTGCCCGGCGAGCCCAACGGCCCGGCCATGCTGGAACCCAAGGTCGAGGCGCGGCTGCTGCAGGCGCTGGCCGTGCAGCGGCACGAGCAGGTGCTGGAGATCGGCACCGGCTCGGGCTTCATGGCGGCGCTGCTGGCGCACCGTGCGCAGAAGGTCACCACACTGGAATGCCGGCCCGAGCTGGCGCGCCTGGCGCGCGAGAACCTGGCGCGCGAAGGCCTGGCCGCGGTGCGTGTGGTCGAGGTCACGGCCGCCGCCGGCGCGCAAGGCCTGCCGGCCGAGGCGCCCTTCGACGCCATCCTGCTGTCGGGCTCGGTGGCCGAGGTGCCCGAGGCGCTGCTGAAGCAGCTCAAGCCGGGCGGCCGGCTGGCGGCCATCGTCGGCCACGAGCCGGTGATGCGCGCGCGCCTGTACACCCGCACCGGCGAGGCCGCCTGGGTGCAGACCGACCTGTTCGACACCGTTGCGCCGCGGCTCGAAGGCTTCGCCGAGCCGACCCGCTTCAGCTTCTGAGGCCCGCTTGGGCACCCCGGCAGTTGCCATCCGTCGCCCCGATGCGGGGTGCCGGCGCTGCCGGAACGCAGGTCGTCGCATCGGGGCTGCGCCGCGGCACCGGCTGACCGTATAACCGCGCCGCTGCGTCGACGGCCGCCCCCCCGCGCCGGACCGCCCTCGTCCCGAATCACTGCAAGGAACCCGAATGCCCCGCCAACTCCGCCTGCCGCGCCTGGCCCCCGTCCTGGCCGCCGTGCTGACGCTCGCCGCCTTCTCCGCCCCGACGGCCGCGCAAAGCCTGCAGGAACTGGTGGACGCGGCACGGGCCTACGACGCCACCTTCCGCGCCGCGCAGTCCACCGCGCAGGCCGCCGAGTTCCGCGCCGCGCAGGCCGACGCGCTGGGCCGGCCCACCGCGTCGCTGTCGGCCAGCGCCGGCACCGGCTTCACCGAAGAGTCGCGCGGCAGCTCGGCACGCGCCTCGCAGATGGGCGGCACGCTGTCGGGCCGCTACGCACTGATCAACGGCGCCAACACCGCGACCATGGCGCAGGCCAAGAAGTCGCTCGAGTCGGCCCAGGCCGAACTGGCCACGGCCGAGCAGGACCTGATCATCCGCGTCGCGCAGGCCTACTTCGAGGTCCTCACTGCCGAAGAAGCGCTGAAGACCGCGCAGGCCAGCAAGGCCTTCATCACCGAGCAGCTGGCCTCGGCGCGGCGCAATTTCGAGGTCGGTACCGCGACCATCACCGACACCCGCGAAGCGCAGGCCCGCTTCGACCTGGCCACCGCGCAGGAGCTGGCGGCCGACAACGACCTGCTCACCAAGCGCATCGCACTCGACCAGCTGGTGGGCCGGCAGAACGTGGCGCCCAAGGCGCTGGTGGTGCCCGTGGAACTGCCCGCGCCGCTGCCGGCCGATGCCGAGCAGTGGGTGTCGGTGGCCGACCAGACGCACCCGGCGATCCGCCGCGCGCGCCTGGGCGTGGACGTGGCGACGCTGGAAACCGACAAGGCCCGCGCCGCCGAGCGCCCGACGCTGGACGCCGTGGCCTCGCTGGGCAGCACGCACACGCGCGGCGGCCTCGATGCGCTGAGCCGCAGCTACGGCACCAGCACCACCGGCAGCGTCGGCGTGCAGATGAACTGGCCGCTGTTCACCGGCGGCAGCACGCAGAACCGCATCAAGGAAACGCTGGCGCTCGAAGAGCAGGCGCGCAACAACCTCGAAGCCGCGCGGCGCAGCGTCGCGCAGGGCACGCGCCAGGCCTACTTCGGCCTGCAGTCGGGGCTGGCGCAGGTGAAGGCGCTCGAAGCCGCCGAGTCGTCGAGCAAGCTGGCGCTCGAAGCCACGCAGCTCGGCTACCGCGTCGGCGTGCGTGTGAACCTCGACGTGCTGAACGCGCAGAGCCAGCTCGTCAGCACCCAGCGCGACCTGGCCCGCGCGCGCTACGACGCGCTGCTGGCCACGCTGCAGCTCAAGCGGGCCAGCGGCCAGCTCGGCGCGGCCGACGTGGCGGCGCTGAGCGCCCTGCTGGTGCGCTGAGCCGGTGTGACGCCCGCGCTTCGTGTCGGCCCCGACACGAAGCAGCACAACGCCCGACACGCAAGGCGGGCGCAATCGAGTCCGGCGCGGCCCACGGTGGGCCGCGGCACCCGCCGGAGATCCGATGCGCCCTTCGCCCGTCCCCCTGCCCGCCCAACTGCTTGCCCGCCTGCCGCACGACCACGACGGCGGGCTGGTGCAGGACCTCGCCGTGCTGGCCACGCGCCGCCGCTCGCTGCACTGGCTGGCCGGCGGCCTGGGCGCGCTGGCACTCGCCGCCTGCGGCGGTGGCGGTGACGACACCGGCACCACCGGCACGGACTCGGGCAGCGGTGGCAGCGGCGGCTCGGGCTCCGGCGGTGGTGGCGGCACCAGCACCAGCTGCAGCGTGATCCCGTCAGAAACCGCCGGCCCCTACCCGGGCGACGGCAGCAACAGCTCGGGTGGCGCCATCGCCAACGCGCTGGTGCTCAGCGGCATCGTGCGCAGCGACATCCGCAGCAGCGTGGCCGGCGCCAGCGGCACGGCCGCGGGCGTGCCGCTGACGGTGGTGCTCGACCTCGTCAACACCAACGCCGCCTGTGCCGATCTCGCCGGCTACGCCATCTACCTCTGGCACTGCGACGGCCGCGGCCGCTACTCGATGTATTCGAGCGGCGTGACGGCCGAGAACTACCTGCGCGGCGTGCAGGAAACCGCCGCCGACGGCACGGCCAGCTTCCAGACCATCGTGCCCGGCTGCTACGCCGGCCGCTGGCCGCACATCCACTTCGAGATCTACCGCAGCACCGGCACGGCCAGCAGCTGGAGCAACAAGCTGCACACCTCGCAGCTGGCGCTGCCGGAAGACCTCTGCCGCAGCGTCTACACCAGCAGCAGCGACTACACCGGCAGCACCGCCAACCTGAACGGCATCACGCTGGCCCGCGACACCGTGTTCAGCGACGGCGTGAGCCTGCAGATGGCCACGGTGAGCGGCAGCGCCGCCGACGGCTACGTGGCACGCCTGCAGGTCGGCTTTGCCGCCTGAAGACAACGAGAACGAGAACGGGTGATGTACCGTGGCGGGCAGGAGGAACCCGTTCCCATGCCCGAAGGCACGCGCTGCCTGGTCGTCGACGACGACCCCGAGGTCCGCGAGAGCCTCGCCACCTACCTCGCCGGCTTCGGCTTCGTGGCCACGGCGCTGGCCGACGGCCCGGCGCTGAGGCGCCAGCTGGCGTCGAGCGAGGCCGACGTGGTCGTGCTCGACCTGATGCTGCCCGGCGAGGACGGCCTGGCGCTGCTGCGCTGGCTGCAGGCCGACCACCCGACGCTGCCGGTGCTGATGCTCACCGCGCGCGGCGACCCGGCCAGCCGCATCGTCGGCCTCGAACTCGGCGCCGACGACTACCTGGCCAAACCCTTCGAGCCGCGCGAGCTGGTGGCACGGCTGCAGGCCGTGCTGCGCCGCGCCGCCAAGGGGCGCGCGGCCGCCGGCGCCGGCCGCACCGTGCGCTTCGGCCCCTGGCGGCTGGACCGCGTGCTGCGCGAGCTGCATTCGGCCGACGACGTGGCGCTGCCGCTGTCGACGGCCGAGTTCAGGCTGCTGTCGGTGTTCGTCGAAAGGCCGGGGCGCGTGCTGTCGCGCGAGCGGCTGCTGGAGCTCACACGCGCCGGCGGCCTGGACGTGAACGACCGCAGCATCGACCTCGCCGTCTCGCGGCTGCGTGTCAAGCTCGGTGACGACGCGCGCGAGCCGCGGCTGATCCGCACCGTGCGCGGCGAGGGCTATCTGTTCGACGCCGAGGTGGAGGAGACATGAGACCGTCGGGCCGCCCCAAGGGCGAATACCGGAGGGCGCAGCCCGAAGGTACTCCAGCGACCCCGACCTGGCTCGCACGCGCCGGCGACTGGCTGTGGCGCGACACGCTGGCGCGCCGCCTCTTCGTGCTGATGTGGGTGGCGCTGGTGCTGAGCCAGGGCGCGGCCTGGCTGGTGACCTCGCAGGGCGGCTTCGGCCCGGCGCCCCCCTCGGTCATGGCCCCGGGCTTTGGCCCCTGGCCCGGCACGGAACCCATGCCTGGCTTCGGCCCGCCACCGGCCTTCGACGGGCCCATGCCGATGCCCATGCCACCGGCCTTTCCGGCGCTGCCGCTGGAGCTGCCCTGGACCGCCACGCTCGTCGACTACGGCGTGCGGCTGCTGCTGATCGCGCTGGCCGCCTGGTGGGGCGCGCGCTGGCTGGCGCACCCGATGCAGCGGCTGGTCACGGCCTCGCAGGCCCTGTCGCCGGCGCTGCAGCGCGGCGAGTCGCCACGGCCGCTGGACGAACACGACGGCACGGTCGAGGTCAACGCCGCCGCCGCGGTGTTCAACGGCATGGCGCGCACGCTGCAGCAGCAGTTCGAGGCCCGGGCGCTGATGGTCGCCGCGCTGTCGCACGACCTGCGCACGCCGATCACGCGGCTGCGCATGCGGCTGGAGACGGCCGATGTCGCCCCGGCGCTGCTGGACCGCAGCGCCGCCGACCTGCGCGAGATGACCGAGCTGATCGACAGCGTGCTCTCGGTCTTCCGGCCGATGGCCACCGGCCCTGACGGGCGCGCGCCACGCACCGACACCGCAGCCCTGGTGCAGGCGCTGTGCGACGACCTCGCCGAGGCCGGCGCGGCGGTGCGCTGCGCCGAGCCCCCGGCCGCGGCCTGCGTGGTGCGCGGCGACGCGCTGCTGCTCAAGCGCGTGGTCGGCAACCTGGTGCACAACGCGCTGCGTTATGCCGGCGCGGCCGAGGTGGCGGTGCAACGCCAGGGCGACGAGGTGCAGTTGCTGATCGAGGACCGCGGCCCCGGCATCCCGGCGGCGCAGCGCGAGGCGGTGATGCAGCCCTTCACGCGGCTCGAAAGCTCGCGCAACCGCGACACGGGCGGTGTCGGCCTGGGCCTGTACATCGCCCGCGAAGGCGCGGCGCGGCTGGGTGGCCGGCTGCTGCTGAGCGAACGCGAGGGCGGCGGGCTGCGCGCCCAGGTGCTGCTGCCGGCCGGCTGAGCGGCTGTCAGCGACGATCCCGCCGCGCCAGCACCACCTCGGCCATGCGGGCCGCAGCGCCGCGGTGCGCGGCCGCGAAGGCCAGCCCCGCGGCGGCCATGCGCTCGCGTGCCGGTGCGTCGGCCAGCAGCGCACGCGCTTCGGTGAGCGCCGCGTCGAAGTCCTGCACCCGCCGCGCTGCGCCGGCAGCCTCGGCCAGTTCCGCCGCCAGCGCGAAGTTGAAGGTGTGCGGCCCCAGCAGCAGCGGGCAGCCGCAGGCCGCCGCCTCGATCAGGTTCTGGCCGCCCAGCGGCGCGAAGCTGCCGCCCAGCAGCGCCACATCGGCCAGCGCATACCAGGCCGCCATCTCGCCGAGCGAGTCGCCGAGCCAGACCTCGGCTTCGGCCGCCGCCAGTGACGGCGCCTCGTCGGCCCAGCCGCTGCGCCGGCTCAGCGTGAAGCCGGCCGACGTCACCAGCGCAGCGACCTCGTCGAAACGCTGCGGATGCCGCGGCACGATGGCCAGCGTGGCGAGTCCGCGCAACGCCGTGCGCCAGGCCTCGAGCAGCAGCGCCTCTTCGCCCTCGCGCGTGACGGCCGCCAGCACCACCGGCCGGCGCGCGCCGCGGCGCCAGGCCAGCCCGCGTTCCAGCAGCGCCGGCTTCGGCGTGATCTCGAACTTCAGGTTGCCGCTCACCTGCACCGCGCGCGCGCCGCTGGTGCGCAGCCGCGTGGCGTCGGCCTCGGTCTGTGCGAGCACGGTGACGAAGCGCGCCAGCGCCGGGTGCAGCAATGCCGCGAAGCGCCGGCCCTGGCGCGCGCTCTTGTCGCTCAGCCGCGCATTGGCCAGCACCAGCGGCACGCGGGAGCGCTGCGCCTCGGCCAGCAGTACCGGCCAGATCTCGGTTTCCATCACCACACCCACCGAGGGCCGGTGGCGCGCCAGGAAACGCCGCACCGCGCCGGGCGTGTCCCAGGGCTGCCAGCACTGCAGATCGCCTTCGCGCAGCAGCGCGCGGCCGGCTTCGCGGCCGGTGGCGGTGCCGTGGGTCAGCAGCAGGCGCAGCGTGGGATCGCGCTCGCGCAGCGCGGCGATCAGCGGCTCGGCCGCCTTGGTCTCGCCCAGCGAGACCGCATGCAGCCACAGCCGGCCGGGTGGTTCTGGCGGGCCGAAGCCCAGCCGCTCACCGAGATGGCTGCGGTAGCCCGGCTCGGCCCGGCCACGCCACCACAGCCGCGCCAGGTAGAGCGGCGTGGCGAGCCAGAGCGCCAGCGCGTAGAGCCCGCGCGCCAGCGCTTCCGCCATCGAGCGCTCAGTGCGCCGAGGCGCCGACCGTCGCGTCGGGCTTCACGCTCTTCAGCACCGCCATGAACTGCGCTTCGATGCGGTGCAGCGCTTCCGGCGTGTGGCCCTCGAAGCGCAGCACCAGCACCGGCGTGGTGTTGCTGGCGCGGATCAGGCCGAAGCCGTCGGCGAAGTCCACGCGCAGGCCGTCGATGGTGCCGACCTCGCCGCCTTCGAACACCAGCCGGCCGTCGGCCACACGGGCCAACAACTCGGCGACGACGGCGTGGTGCTCGCCTTCGGCGCAGCTCACGTTCAGTTCCGGCGTGCTGAAGCTGGTGGGCAGCGCATCGAGGAAGGCGCTGGGGTCGGCCTGGCGCGACAGGATCTCCAGCAGCCGGGCCGCGGTGTACATGGCGTCGTCGAAGCCGTACCAGCGCTCGCCGAAGAACAGGTGGCCGCTCATCTCGCCGGCAAACGGCGCGCCGGTTTCCTTGAGCTTGGCCTTGATCAGCGAGTGGCCTGTCTTCCACAGCAGCGGCACGCCGCCGGCCTCGCGGATGGCCACCGGCAGGCGCTGGCTGCACTTGACGTCGTAGATGATGGTGCCGCCCGGGTGGCGCGCGAGGATGTCGCGCGCGAACAGCATGATCTGGCGGTCGGGGTAGATGATGTTGCCGCCGGCTGTCACGACGCCCAGCCGGTCGCCGTCGCCGTCGAAGGCCAGGCCGATCTCGGCGCCGGTGGCGTGCACCACGGCCTTGAGCATCTCCAGGTTCTCGGGCTTGCTCGGGTCCGGGTGGTGGTTGGGGAAGTCGCCGTCCACCTTGCTGTACAGGTCGATGACCTCGCAGCCCAGCTGGCGCAGGATGCCCGGCGCGCTGGCGCCCGGGATGCCGTTGCCGCTGTCGACCACCACCTTCATCGGCCGCGCCAGCCGGCAGTCGCCCACGATGCGCGCGGCGTACTCGGCATGGATGTCCATGCGCGCGCTGCGGCCGCGCTTGGCAACGTAGTCCTCGGCCTCGATGCGGCGCTTCAGCTTCTGGATGTCTTCGCCGTAGATGGCGCGGCCGGACATCACCATCTTGAAGCCGTTGTAGTCCTTGGGGTTGTGGCTGCCGGTGACCTGGATGCCGCTCGAACAGCCGTGCTGCGCGCGCGTGGCGGCCACGTAGTACAGCATCGGCGTCGTCACCGGGCCGAGGTCGACCACGTCGAGGCCGGTGCTCTGCAGGCCCTTGATCAGCGCCGCCGCCAGGCCGGGGCCGGAGACGCGCCCGTCGCGGCCCACGGCCACGGCCTTTTCGCCGGCCGCACGGGCTTCGCTGCCGAAGGCGCGGCCCAGGTGTTCGGCGAAGGCCTCGTCGACGTTCTTGCCGACGATGCCGCGGATGTCGTAGGCCTTGAAGATGCTCGGGTCGATGCGCATGGCAGGGTGTGGGCGTGGAATGCGGCGCATTGTAGGGAGCGGTCGGCGGCGCTCCGGCCACGCTCTTTGCACCGTGTTCTTGCCATCCACGCCGCCGTCTCGCCATTCGTCGCCGCAGCCGCACCGCGCGCCGACCGCCTTCCTACACTGGCCCCATGAGCTTCGACCGCGCCCTGCTGCGTGCCTCCTGGCACTCGTGGATCAGCAACGACAACCGGCCCCGTGCCGGCCCGTACTGGATGCAGTGGCTGTGGACGCTGCTGTTCAGCGCCGCGCTGGCGGTGCCCTTCACGCTGCTGGGCTACTTCTCCCTCGGCGGCGGCAAGTGGGCCACGCTGCAGGCCTGGGCCTACTGGTACGGCAAGAACCTCGTCGTCTGCACCACCATCGGCATCGTCATCCACGGGCTTTTCGACCTCTGCCGCCTGTGGTTCGCCAGGCCGCAGCGCATCGCGCGCTGGTCGCCGTTGCAACGCACGCTGTTCTTCAGCGGCGTGCCGATGATCGGTGTCGTGATCGGCTGGCCGCTCGGCCTGATGCTGGCGGGGGTCGAACTCACGCGCTGGCTCGCCAGCGCCCGGGGCCTGGGCAGCGCGGCCGGGTCGGTGGCTTTCGCCCTCGTCATTACCTTCGTGCTGCACCAGTGGTTCTCGGCCAGGGCGCGGCAGATTGACGCCGAGCGCCGCGCCACCGAGGCCCAGCTGCGGCTGCTGCAGGCGCAGATCGAGCCGCACTTCCTGTTCAACACGCTGGCCAATGTCGAGGCGCTGATCGAGCACGATCCTGGCAAGGCCAAGACCATGCTGTCGGCCTTCACCGACTACCTGCGCGCCAGCCTCGGCGGCCTGCGCCGCGACGCCGGCGCGCTGGCCGACGAGCTGGCGCTGGCCGAGGCCTACCTGCGGGTGCAGCAGACGCGCATGGAAGAACGGCTGCACTTCCACATCGAGGCCGACGAGGCGGCGCGCCACCAGCCGCTGCCGCCGCTGCTGCTGCAGCCGCTGGTGGAAAACGCCGTGCAGCACGGCCTGGAGCCGCAGGTGCACGGCGGCACGGTGTGGGTGCGCGCCCAGGCCCGTGGCGGGCAGCTGGTGATCGAAGTGCGCGACGACGGCCGCGGCCTGGGCAAGCCCGCGCGCCCCGGCGCGGGTGTGGCGCTGGCCAACATCCGCCAGCGCCTGCTGCAGCGCTTTGGTGACGCTGCCTCGCTGCGCCTGGAGCCGGCCGAGCCCGGCACACGCGCCCTGCTGACCCTGCCGCTGCCCGAGCCTGCCGACGGAGAACCCGCATGAACACCACCGCCCAGAGCGCCGCCGCCCAGAGCGCCACCGCCCTCGTCGCCGACGACGAACCGCACCTGGCGCGCGCGCTGGTCACCGAGTTGGGCCGGCTGTGGCCCGCGCTGCAGATCGTGCACGTGGCCCGGCACGGCCTGGAGGCGGCCGAGCAGATCGCGGCGCTCGAGCCGGACCTGGCCTTTCTCGACATCCAGATGCCGGGTCTGACGGGCCTGGAGGTGGCACAAGGCATCGAGGGCCGCACGCGCGTGGTCTTCGTCACCGCCTACGACGACTACGCGGTGCAGGCCTTCGAACACGAGGCGCTGGACTATGTGCTGAAGCCCGTGAAGGCCGAACGCCTGGCCAGCACCGTGCAACGCCTGCAGAAGGCGCTGGCCACGCCGGCTGCCGCGGCCGACGGCAACGCACCGCTGCTGGCCGCGCTGCAGAAGCTGCTGCCGGCGGCGGCGGCATCGGCGGCGCCCCCCGAGCGACTGCGCTGGGTGCGTGCCAGCCAGGGCGATCTGGTGCACCAGATCGCCGTCGAGGAGGTGCTGTTCTTCCGCGCCGACGACAAGTACACCTGCGTGCAGACGGCCGATCGCGAGCTGCTGATCCGCAGCACCATCTCTGAGCTGGCGCAGCAGCTCGACCCGGCCGAGTTCGTGCAGGCGCACCGCAGCACCATCGTCAACCTGCGCCACCTGGTCGGCACGCGGCGCGACGAGACCAGCCGCCTCTTCCTGCGCGTGAAAGGCCACGCGCAGGAGCTGCCGGTAAGCCGCGCCTACGTGCACCTGTTCAAGGCGATGTAGCACGCAAAGCCCAGCGCCGGCACGGCCCGGCCGGCGGCCCTAGAGTGCGGGGCCCCATGAGCGCCGCCGCCCACCCCTACCGCCTCGGCGGCATCGCCTGCATCGTGCTGGCCGTGGCCTGCTTCGGCGCGCTCGACACCAGCGCCAAGCTCGCCACCGCCACCGTGCCGATGGTCGTTGCGCTGTGGGTGCGCTGCCTGGTGCAGACGGCCGCCACCGCGGCCATGTTCGGCCCCGGCCTCGGCCGCCGGCTGCTGCACACGCAGCATGGCGGCCGGCAGCTGGTGCGCGGGCTGATGCTGATCGCCACCAACGGCCTGGCCTACCTGAGCCTGGCGACCATGCCGGTGGCCGAGTTCACCGCCATCGTCATGCTGCTGCCGCTGGTGCTCACGGTGCTGGCCGCCTGGCGGCTGCACGAGCCGGTGTCGGCGCTGCGCTGGCTCTGCGTGGGCGCCGGCTTCGCCGGCACGCTGCTGGTCATCCGCCCCGGCGCCGAGCTGTTCAACTGGGTCTCGCTGCTGCCGCTGGCCCTGGTGGCCATCGGCGCCGGCTTCCAGCTGCTGACGCGCGCGATGACGCAGCACGATTCGCCCGGCACCATCCACCTGTACTCCGGCCTCACCGGCCTGGTGCTGACCAGCGCCGCCCTGCCCTTCTTCTGGCGCACGCTGCCGGCCGGCACCTGGGCGCTGCTGGTGCTGATGGGCCTGTTCGGCGCCATCGGCCACCTGCTGCTGATCATGGCCTACCAGCGCGCCTCGGTGGCGCGGCTCACGCCCTACCTGTACCTGCAGATCCTGTTCAGCGCCATCGGCGGCTGGCTGGTGTTCTCGCACTGGCCCGACACCGTTTCGACCATCGGCATCGGGCTGGTCGCGGTGGCCGGCGTGTTCGGCACCTGGCTCACGGGGCGCGAGATGCTGCACCCGTCGGCGCAGCAGGACGCCGAATCCAGCGTGCAGGCCATCGCGGCGGCAGACGAACACTGACGGCCGAAGCCACAGGTCCGAAAACGGCGAGTCTACAGCCGGCCGAGGACCACAATGCCGGCATGCAAGTCGATCCCGCCGCCGCCTACCTCGCGCTGAAAGCGCGCGATGCGCGTTTCGACGGGCGGCTGTTCGTGGGCGTCACCAGCACCGGCGTCTACTGCCGGCCGGTGTGCCGCGTGCGCACGCCGCGCTTCGAGAACTGCCGCTTCTTCACCAGCCGCGCGCTGGCCGAGGCCGCTGCCTTCCGGCCCTGCCTGAAGTGCAGGCCGGAGATCGCGCCCGGGCTGTCGGCCATGGACTCTTCGCTGGTACTGGCAGACACTGCCGCCCGCGCCATCGAACATGCGGTGCACGCCGGCGAGCCGCTGGCGCTGCCGCAGCTGGCCGCGCGGCTGGGCGTGACCGACCGGCACCTGCGCCGCATCTTCACCGCCACGCACGGTGTGGCGCCGCTGGCCTACCTGACGACGCAACGCCTGCTGCTGGCCAAGCAGCTGCTCACCGACACCGCCCTGCCCGTCACGCAGGTGGCGCTGGCCAGCGGCTTCGAGAGCCTGCGCCGCTTCAACGCCGCCTTTGTGCAGCACTACCGGCTGCAGCCGAGCCGGCTGCGCCGCGAGGGTGCGCCACCCACGGCCGAACGTGGCCTGCGGCTGGCCTGGCGGCCGCCGCTGGACGACGCTGCGCTGTTCGGCTTTTTCGCGCGGCGCCAGCTCGAAGGTGTGGAGCAGGTCGACGAAGCCGGCCGCCGGCTGCGCCGCACGCTGGCCTGGCCGCATGCCGGCACCGGCACGGTCTGCGAGGGCTGGATCGAGCTGCGCCTGGACGCGCCGCGCCACGAATGCCGGCTGCACTGCAGCGACAGCCTGGCGCCGGCGCTGGGCGCCGTCATCCGCCGCGTGCGCCATGCGCTCGACCTGGACGCCGACCCCTCGCGCATCGACCCGGTGCTGGCGACGATGCCGCTCGCGCCGCGCCCGGGGCTGCGCCTGCCGGGCAGCTTCGACGCCTTCGAGACCGCGGTGCGCGTGGTGCTGGGCCAGCAGGTCACCGTGAAGGCCGCGCGCACCCTCACGGCGCGGCTGGTGCAGCGTTTTGGCAGGCCCGTCAGCACACCTTTCGAAGGCCTGGACCGGCTGTTCCCGGACGCCGCCACGCTGGCCGCCGCCAGCGCCGAAGCCATCGGCACGCTGGGCATCGTGCGCCAGCGTGTGAAGGCGCTGCAGGCGCTGGCCGCCGCCGTGGCCGAAGGCCGGCTGCGCCTGGACCCCGATGCCCCGGTGGCCGACACGCTGGCCGCGCTGGTGGCGCTGCCCGGCATCGGCGACTGGACCGCGCAGGTGATCGCGATGCGGGTGCTGGCCTGGCCCGACGCCTGGCCGGCCGCCGACATCGGCCTGATCAACGCCCTCGAACCCCATGCCGGCACCCGCGACAAGGCCGCGCTCGCGACACGCGCCGAAGCCTGGCGCCCCTGGCGCGCCTATGCCGTGATGCGGCTGTGGCAGGAACTGGAGACGAACCCATGAAGACCGCTGCACCCACCGTGTCCCCCAAGGTGGCCCGGCTCGAAGCCCAGTGCCGCATCACCACGCCGCTGGGCCCGCTGACCCTGGCTGCCACCGGCCAGGGCCTGGCCGGCGCCTGGTTCGATGCGCAAAGCCACCACCCCGGCGCGCTCGCCGCGCCGAACGACCCCGCCCAGCGCTGGCTGCGCGAAACCGCCACACAGCTGAGTGCCTACTTCGCGGGCCGGCTGCGCCAGTTCTCGCTGCCGCTGGACCCGGCCGGCACGGCCTGGCAACAGGCGGTGTGGCAGGCGCTGCGGGCCATTCCCTGCGGCGCCACCACCGGCTACGGCGCCATCGCCCAGGGCCTGGGCAGGCCGCAGGCCGCGCGCGCGGTGGGCGCCGCGGTGGGCCGCAACCCCATCAGCATCATCGTGCCCTGCCACCGTGTGCTGGGCCGCGACGGCAGCCTCACCGGCTATGCCGGCGGCCTGGAGCGCAAGCAGGCGCTGCTCGAACTCGAAGGCGCGCTGCCGACGGTGCAGGCCGCTGCATGACGCGGCGCGATCTCGCCGACCTGCTGCTGCTGGCCGCGATCTGGGGCGCCAGCTTCCTGTTCATGCGCCTGGGCGCGGCCGAGTTCGGCCCGGTGGCGCTGGCCTTCATCCGCGTGGCCGGCGCAGCCGCGCTGCTGGTGCCGCTGCTGCTGTGGCGGCGCCAGGCCGCCGCCGGCCGCGGCCTGGCGCGCCGGCTGCTGGTGCTGGGCGTGGTGAACTCGGCGCTGCCCTTTCTGCTGTACGCGCTGGCGGCGCTGGTGCTGACGACGGCGCTGATGTCGGTGTTCAACGCCACCGCGCCGATCTGGGCCGCGCTGATCGCCTGGCTGTGGCTGAAGGAGGGCCTGACGGCCTGGCGCTGGCTGGGCCTGGGCATCGGCGTGGCCGGCGTGGTGTTCCTCAGCTGGGGCAAGGCCGAGCTGCGCGCCGGCGAGCACGGCATCAGCGCCGCCGTCGGCGTGGCCGCCTGCCTGGCGGCCACCTGGCTCTACGGCCTGGGCGCCAACCTGTCGCGGCGCTGGATGCAGGGCGTGCCACCGCTGGTGGTGGCGGCCGGCAGCCAGCTCGCGGCCACGCTGGTGCTGGCACCGGCGGCGCTGTGGTTCTGGCCCGCCACCTCGCCCGGCGCCACGGCCTGGGCGGCGGCGCTGGCGCTGTCGCTGCTGTGCACCGGGCTGGCCTACCTGCTGTACTTCCGGCTCGTGGCGCGCGCCGGGCCGGCCAACGCCATCAGCGTGACCTTTCTGATCCCGGCCTTTGCACTGTTGTGGGGCTTCGTCGCTCTGGGCGAGGTACCGACGCCGACCATGCTGGCCGGCTGCGCGGTGATCCTGCTGGGCACGGCCATGGCCACCGGGCTGTTGCGCCGGCCGGGAAGTTCCATCCCGCTGGCCCGGGAACGCGGGATTGGCAAGCCACCGGCGCGCAGCGACCATGATCGGGTACCGGATACCGTACCTCCCGCAGAACGATGAACGCCTTCAAGTCCGCCCTCGCCGCCCTGTCCCTGGCCGCCGCCGTGGTGGCCCCGCTGCCGGCCGCCGCCGAGGTCGTGCACACCGCACTGGCCACGCCGCTGACCACCGAGCCCAACCCGGGCGGTGGCAACTATGACGGCACCGGCGTCTGGTTCAACGTGCTGGCCGGCACCGCCGAGTCGCGCGGCTACTTCTTCCCGGACCCGCTGTACGCCGACGGCCAGTACTTCCTGCTGCTCGACACGGTGAGCTACGGCACGCCGGAGGCCATGGTCTTCGTGCAGGGCTTCTTCAGCCGCGGCAATGGCGTGGTCTACGACAGCAGCTTCTCGCTGAACCCGGCCTGGTTCGTGGCCGGGGCCGTCATCGGCGCCGACACCGGCTACCAGAGCCCGGGCGCCGGCTACCCCGACATCGGCCCGCTGTACGGCAACGGCGAGCCGGGCCGCGGCTTCCTCGGCCTGACCATCCGCGATCCGGCCGGCAGCAGCGCCAGCGACGTGTTCTACGGCTTCGCCGAGGTCGAGATCAACGCCGACTGGAGCCTGACGCTGCACGCCTTCGCCTACGAAAACGTGCGCGGCCAGTCCATCACGACCTTCGCCTCGCCGATCCCCGAGCTGGGCACCTTCGCCAGCCTGCTGCTGGGCCTGGGTGGCGTGGCGCTGGCGCTGCGCCGCAACACCGCCGCCCCCGCCGAAGCGGCAGCGGAAGCCGAAGCCGATTCAGCGCGCGGCTGATCTCGGCCGCGTCGACGGCGCGGCCAAGGCCTGGACCAGCTGCTCCAGGCTCTCCAGGTTGTGCACGGGGCGGAACTCGTCCACGTGCGGCAGCATCGCCCTGATGCCGCGCGCCTTGGGCTGGAAGGCCGCGTAGCGCAGCAGCGGGTTGAGCCAGACGAGGCGGCGGCAGCTCTTGTGCAGCCGCTCCATCTCGAAGGCCAGCTCCTCGGTGTCTTCGTGTTCCAGGCCATCGCTGATCAGCAGCACGGTGGCGCGCGAGCCGAGCACACGCCGCGCCCATTGCCGGTTGAAGGCCTGCAGCGCATGCGCGATGCGCGTGCCGCCCGACCAGTCCGGCACCGCCGCGGTGGCCAGCGCCACCGCGACATCGGGATCGCGGTGCACCAGCGCCTGCGTCAGCCGTGTGAGCCGCGTGCCGAAAACGAAGGTCTCCACGCGCGGCCCGGCGCGGCCCAGCAGGTGCGCAAAGTGCAGCAGCATGCGCGAGTAGCGCGCCATCGAGCCCGACACGTCGGCCAGCAGCACCAGCGGCGGCACCACCGAACGCGGCGCGCTGTAACGCGGCACGATCAACTCGCCGCCCACGCGGCCGGCGGCGCGCAGCGTGGCGCGCACGTCGAGCCGGCCCGGTCGCGATGCGGCCGTGCGGCGGCGGGTGGGCAAGGCCTCGAACTGCAGCCGCAGGCGCGCCAGCAGCAACAGCGCCTGGCGCCACTCCTCGGGGCTCATGGTGTCGAAATCGGCCTTCTGCAGCCGCTCGCTGGCGCTGGCGGTGAGCGTGGCCTCGAGCTCGATCTCGGCCGGCGGCGGCGCAGCCGACGGCGTTTCGCGCGGGCTCGGGAACAGCGCGTCGCCAAGCCGGCGGTTTTCCTTCACCGGCGGCGGCGTCTTCGTCGCCACCTTGGGCAGCAGCAGCGCGCGCATGCGGCCGGCCAGATCAGGATCGCGCCAGAACAGCGTGAAGGCCTGGTCGAACAGCGCCTGCTGCTCGTGCCGGCTCACGAAGCAGGCCGACAGCACGGCGTGGAAATCGGCCTTGCGCTCCAGCCCGGCGACGGGCAGCGCCTCCAGCGCGAGCATCACGCGGTCGGTGCCCGCCGGCAGGCCCGCGGCGCGCAGCACGCGCGCAAAGTGCATCACGTTGTCGGCCAGGCGGCCGGGGGTCTGGCCCGAGGGCAGCATGGGCTCAGGCGGCCGCCGTGCGCGCCTGCTCGATGAGGCGGGCCACCTCGTCGCCACCGACCCGGGCGATGTCGTCCTGGTACTTCAGCAGCAGGCCCAAAGTGTTCTGCACCACCTCGGGATCGAGCACCACGGTGTCGAGCTCGCGCAGCGCGCGTGTCCACTCGATGGTCTCGGCCACGCCGGGCAGCTTGTAGAGCTCGATCTCGCGCAGCCGCTGCACGAAGGCGACGATCTCGCGCGCCAGCCGCTCCGGTGCATCCGGCACGCGGCGGCGCAGGATGGCCAGCTCGCGCGCGGCGTCCGGGAAACCCACCCAGTGGTAGAGGCAGCGGCGCTTGACGGCGTCGTGGATCTCGCGCGTGCGGTTGCTGGTGAGCACGACGATGGGCGGCTCCACCGCCTTCACCGTGCCGAACTCGGGAATGGTGATCTGGAAGTCCGACAGCACTTCGAGCAGAAAGGCCTCGAAGGGCTCGTCGGCGCGGTCGAGCTCGTCGATCAGCAGCACCGGCGGCACCGGGCGCGCGGGGTCGATGGCGTCGAGCAGCGCGCGCTTGACGAGAAAACGCTCGGAAAACAGCCGGCCGGCGAGCGCGTCGCGGTCGGCCCCACCACCGGCGCCAGCCCCCGCTTCGGCCAGCCGGATCTCCAGCATCTGCCGCGCGTAGTTCCATTCGTAGGCCGCGCCCGCCAGGTCCAGGCCCTCGTAACACTGCAGCCGGATCAGCGGCCGCTCCAGCATGGCCGCCAGCGCCTTGGCGATCTCGGTCTTGCCGGTGCCGGGCTCGCCCTCCAGGAACAGCGGGCGCCCGAGCTTCAGCGCCAGGAAGACCGTGGTGGCCAGCCGGCGCTCGGCCACGTAGTCCAGCGCCAGCAGCCGGGCCGCGGTGTCGTCGATGCTCTGGGGCAGCAGGGTGCTCATGCGGGGATTCTGGCAGCGCTGGTGGGCGGGCCGGAGTCTGCCGCACAGGCCCATGACTGAGAGGCCCGGGTCTCCGGGCCGATGCCGGCCGCGCCGGAACCGGGTGGCCCGAAGGTCTGGCGCATGGGTCTCGACCTATCATGACTTTCGAAGTGATGGCTCCACATTCGTGCCATCAGGGGAGGAACCATGGCACGCATGGAGCGGCTGGCCCGCATCCGGCAGTGGCTGTCGCCCGGGCGCTGCCTGTCGCCCGACAAGGCCCTGCGTGAACTCGAGGTATCGCGCGCCACGCTGAACCGCGACATCGCCTTTCTGCGCGACCGTTTCGGCGTGCCGATCGAGTGGGAGCGCGAACGCAGCGGCTGGGTGCTCGTTCAAGGCACCGAACAGCAGTACGAGATGCCGTCCCTCTGGTTCAACGCCGAGGAAGTGCATGCGCTGCTGACGATGCAGCACCTGCTGTCGACGCTGGATGCGGGCGGTCTGCTCGGGCCTCACATCGACCCGCTGATGCGGCGGCTGCACCAGATCCTGGGCAGCGGCGCGCCGCCGCGGGCGGAAGTGGCACGCCGCATCCGCGTGCGCACGGTGGGCGCGCGGCGCATCCTGCTGCCGCACTTCCAGGCCGTGGGCAGTGCCTTGCTGCAGCGCAAGCGACTGGTGCTGCTGTACCACGCACGCAGCACCAGCGACGACGGAGGGCCTCCGCTGCCCGCCAGCGAGGCGCGGGAAGTTTCGCCCCAGCGCCTGGTGCACTACCGCGACAACTGGTATCTCGATGCCTGGTGCCATCGACGCCAAGCCCTGCGCAGCTTCAGCGTCGATGCGATCAACCGCGTGAGCGTTCTGGATGCCACAGCCGTGGAAATCGCCGACAGCGAACTCGACGCCGAACTCGGTGTGGGCTACGGCATCTTCGCCGGCCGCAAGGTGCAGCAGGCCCGGCTCCGCTTCTCGGCAGAACGCTCGAAGTGGGTGGCCGCCGAACGCTGGCACCCCGACCAGCATGGCCGCTTCGACGCCCAGGGCCGTTGGGTACTCGACCTGCCCTACAGCGACCCGCGAGAACTGGTGATGGACGTGCTTCGGCACGTGCCAGAGGTGGAGGTGATGTGGCCGGAGGAGCTGGCGGGGGAGGTGGAGAGGCGGTTGCGCGCCGCTCTTGCCGCATTCGGAACTGGATGAACAAACAGGTCATCACCTTTTCCAGACTCATCGCCTGACAACGATGCCCCTCAACATCACAACCCATCGACACGGACACCCCTGCTGTGACCCACGACCACCTCCAGTGCTTCGCACGCCTCGCCGGCTTGGCGGCGGGTGCTGCACCACATCCCTGGCAGGCAGAACTGGGGGCAAACGCCCTCTGTCAGAACCGCCTGATCCGTGTTCCCACCGGCATGGGCAAGACCTTCGGTGTGCTGGCCGCCTGGGTCTGGCACCGCCTGATCCGCAATGACGACCACTGGCCGCGCCGCTTGATCTGGTGCCTGCCGATGCGTGTGCTGGTGGAGCAGGTGGCGGCGGAGATCGAGGCCGCGTTGCACCGGCTGAGCGACGCGACTGCCGGTGTGCAGGTGCACCAACTGCTGGGCGGCGTGGAAAGCGGCGAGTGGCACCTGGCCCCCGAGCGCCCCGCCGTGCTCGTCGGTACCCAAGACATGCTGCTGTCGCGCGCCCTGAACCGCGGCTACGCGGCGCCACGCGCCCGCTGGCCGATGGACTTCGGCCTGCTGAACCAGGACGCGCTGTGGGTCATGGACGAAGTGCAACTGATGGATGTGGGCCTGGCCACCTCGGGCCAGCTGCAGGCGTTTCGCGAGCAGGACAACACCTTGGCCGGCCCACGCCGTATCTGCAAGACCTGGTGGATGAGCGCGACGCTGCAACCTGCCTGGCTGCAGGTTAGTCCGGACACCGGGCCAGCACTGGGCGACCTGCCCGAGACACGCATCCCCGCCAACCAGCGACATGGCACGCTGTGGGACGACGTGCACAAACCGCTGCGCCTCACACCAGCCGCTGATGCCAAAAGGCTGGCGCAACTGGCCGCCGAGGCGCACCTAGCCGCAGGCCGAGGCGCCCAGGGGCCGACGCTGGTGGTGGTAAACCGCGTCGAGGCCGCCAACGAGGTGCATGCCGCGCTGTTGAAAGACAAGGCACTCAAGGGCACCGAACTGCGTCTGGTGCACAGCCGCTTCCGCCCGGCCGAACGCGCCGGCTGGCGCGAGGCCTTTCTCAACAAGGCGGCCTGCGGCCCGGGTACCGACCGCATCGTCATCGCCACCCAGGTGGTCGAGGCCGGCGTGGACATGTCGGCTGCCGTGTTGGTGACCGAGCTGTCGCCCTGGGCCAGCCTGGTGCAGCGCTTCGGCCGCTCCGCGCGCTGGGGCGGCACGGCGCAGGTGATCGTGGCTGACCCACAGCCCAAGGACGACAAGGCCGCCCTGCCTTACACGGCCGACGAACTCGGCGCCGCCCGCGAGGCGCTGGCGCTGCTGGACGATGTGTCGCCACGCTCGCTCGAAGCGTTCGAAGACGCCCACCCCGAGCTGCTTGCGCGCCTGTACCCCTACGAACCGCGCCACCTGCTGATGCGCAACGAGGTGGACGAACTGTTCGACACCAGTGCCGACCTGTCGGGCACCGATGTCGACATCAGCCGCTTCATCCGATCTGGCAACGAGCGCGACCTGCAGGTGTTTTGGCACAACCTGCCGGCGGGAAGCACGCCGGCAGCCACGTTGCGCGCGCATCGGGACGCGCTGTGCAGCGTACCCTTCCTGCGCGCGCAGGACTGGCTGTGCGAGAAGACCGGCAGGCTGAAGAAGGACATGCGGGCCTGGGTGTGGGACTGGGTGGAAGGCGAGTGGGTGCGCGCCGAACGCCGCCAGCTATACCCCGGGCAGACCGTGCTGGTGGCGGCCGACAGCGGAGGCTACGACCCGCAGCAGGGATGGTTACCACGCAGCACACTTCGAGTGAGTGAAGTGGAACGCCCGGCAGCAGCCCTCATCGAAGCCGCCGCGGCGGCGGACGGCGCCGAGAACGATGAATCGCTGAGCGCAGCAGCCGGTTGGCAGACCATCGCATTTCACGGCTGGCAGGTCGCGCAACAGGTCATAGCCCTGGCCGCCAAGCTGGCACCAGAGCTCGTGCCCTTGTTCGGTCTGGCGGCACGCTGGCATGACGTGGGCAAGGTGCACGAAGCCTTCCAGGCGTCGCTTCTGCCGCACGGCTACGGCACCGAGGTAGCCAAGGCGCCACCGGCCTGCTGGAAGCCGCTGCGCCAGCTCTACTGCGTACCTGGCCAGCGTCCACGCCGGGGCTTGCGACACGAACTGGCCAGCGCGCTGGCGCTCTTTGCGCTGCTGCGCCGTTGCCATGCCGATCACCCGGCACTGCTCGGCCCCTGGCGCGATCTGCTGTCGCAGTTGCCCGGCGGCATCGCCCCACCGTCTGCCGTGCCCGCGGTGGCCGACCTGAGCCCGCTCGAACGCGAGGTGCTGGCACTCGATGCCGACAGCTTCGACCTGCTGCTGTACCTGATCTGCGCCCATCACGGCAAGGTGCGCATGAGCTGGCATGCCAGCCCTGCAGACCAGGCCGCCGGCGACGACACGCTGCGCATCCGTGGCGTGCGCAGCGGCGACGTGCTGCCGCCGGTGCGGCTCGCTGACGCACATGGTCAGTGGCAGGACCTGCCGGCCGCAGAACTGACGCTGGCGCCGGCTGCGGCTGGCCTGAACCCCCTCACGGGCCGGGGCTGGACCGAGCGCGTGCTGGGCCTGCTGAAGCGACACGGCCCCTTCGCGCTGGCCTGGCTCGAAGCCCTGCTGCGCGCCGCCGACCAGCGCGCGACGCGCGACGCGCAGCAGAACGACGACCCGCTGCTGGCCGATGTGCAGCCCGCGGCGACGACCGTGATCGGAGGCCAGCCATGATCCATGTGCATGCACTCGATGGCTGCGCGCCAGCGCCGCTGGCGCACTACCTGAAGGCGCTGGGCGCGCTGCGGCTGGTGGCCGAGCAGGCGGACCCCGAGGCGCGCGGGTGGTGGGATGGTGAGCGCTTCCGGCTAGCCACGGCACTGGACGCACCGCAGTTGCGCGAGTTCTTTCTGCACCGTTATGCCCCCACACCGTTCGTGTCACCTTGGTTGCGGGGCTCAGGCTTCTTCAAGCCAAACGATCCTGGCTTGAAGCCTGTCGAGGCGGCGACAAGCAGTCGTTTCTCACCGTTCTCAATCGGCATCAAGGCATCGCGCGCCTTCCTGGACGAGTTGGCGCAGGCAGATACGGCGGTGCGAGAGATAAAGGCCGAAACGAAGCAGAAGGGACTCACCAAGGCGCAACGCGAGCAACTGCGGGATCAGCCGGACTACAAGCAACGCTTGGCTGCAGCGGAAAGGCTCTTCAAGACCTTGAAGGCCGATGTGATCCCGACGCTGCGCAAGTCTTGGCGCGGCTTGCATCAGCAATGGCTGAACGTTGCCCTCGTGGTTCAAGACGAAGGCGACGCCAGGTATCCGGCGATGCTCGGTTCGGGAGGCAACGACGGCAATCTGGACTTCGGCAACAACTTCATGCAGCGCCTAGGCGACGTGTTCGAACTCGCAGCGGCGCAGGCCGGCCCGCGGCCCGCGGCACAGGGATGGTTGCACGCCGCACTGTGGGGCGAACCTGCTGTGGGCTGCTTGCAGGACCGCGCGGTCGGCCAGTTCCTACCGGGCGGCGCGGGTGGTGCCAACAGCGTCAATGGCGCCGAAGGCACCAGTCAGCTCAACCCCTTCGACTTCATCCTGATGATGGAGGGCTGCCTGCTCTTCACCGCCCATGCCGTGAAGCGCCTGGATGCACAGGCCACACAGCGCGCCGCCGCGCCCTTCGTGATGGCCGCACAGGCTGCCGGTTACGCCAGCGCGGGCAAGGCCGACGAAAGCGCCCGCGGCGAGCAGTGGATGCCGCTGTGGAGCCAACCGCTGACCCTGTCCGAGGCGCGGCGGCTTTTCGCCGAGGGCCGGGCTCAGATCGGCAGCGGCACGGCTACGCAGCCGCTAGACATGGCCCGCGCTGTGGCGCGGCTGGGCACTGCACGTGGCATCGTCGCGTTCCAGCGCTATGGCTACATCGTGCGCAACGGCGAAAGCAACTTGGCCGTGCCGCTCGGACGTTTTTCCGTGCAGCCGCGCGTGTCGCCGCATGTCGGCTGCCTGGACGACCTGGCCGTCTGGATCAGCCGCCTGCGCCGCAGCGCCGCCGACAAGGACGCCACCGCCCGGCTGGCCACGGCCGCGCAGCGTATCGGTGACGCGGCCTTCGACGCCGCCCAGGACCCCGACACGCCCATGCGCTGGCAACACCTGCTACTGGCGCTGGCGAAGGTCGAAGCCGTGATGCGCACCGGCAGCGGCTTCAAGGTGCAGCCCGTACCGGCCCTGCGCCCGCAATGGGTGGAAGCGGCCGACGACGGCACGCCCGAGTTCCGCCTGGCGCTGAGCCTGGCCCTGCAGGCGCGCGCTTTCCGCCGCGATGGCCGGCCGCTGGATGCCGTGCGCCAGCACTGGCTGCCGCTGGACCGCCAACGCCCCGGCCGCTTCGCGACGACGGGCGAAGCGACCTCGCCGCGGCTGGCGCGCCTGCCCGAGGTGGTGATGGAGGGTCGCGACGGCATCGCCGACGCCATCGCCCTGTTGCAGCGGCGGCTGGTCACCGCGCAGGGCGACGGGGCCGCCGGCTTCGGCCTGCGGCCGGCACCGCGCGCCGAGGCCTTCATCGAAGACATCACCACCTGGCTGCGAGGCCGGGTCGATGCCGACCGCACGCTGGCCCTGGCGCGCGCGCTGATGGCCTTGCACCGTGGTGACTGGGCGGAACAGTGGATCAAGCTGAAGCCCCCAGCACGAAGCGACGAGCCTTGGCCCGACGATGCCTGGGCCTGCATCCGCCTGGCCTGTTCGCCGTGGCCACTGCCCGACGGCAGCGCGCCGCGCTGCAACCCCGCAATCCTGCGGCGGCTTGCCACCGGCCAAGCCGGCCCGGCCCTTGAACTCGCGCTGCGCCGGCTGCAGGCCCATGGCATCCGCCCGCGCGTGCGCACCACCACGGCATCGCCGCTGACGGCCCGGCTCTGGGCATCGGCACTCGCCTTCCCGCTTTCCGAAGCGACAACCACCCGGCTGCTGGGCCGGGTCCATTCCAAACCCGCTCAGGAGCTTTCGACATGAGTCTCGACTTTTCCGCACTGACCCAAGCACCCCGCCTGCTGTTTGCCGTGGCCTTGCAGCCGCTGCAGGGGCAGCGCTTCCAGCCGACCGGCTTTCCCGGCCTGGGCGCAGCCACGTTCCGATCGCAGGCCGGCGACAGCCTGCTGGTGGAATCGGCGCAGAGCATGGCGAACCGGCTGGAGACGACGCTGTGGGATGACGGCAGCCAGGACGTGATCGCGGCGGCCCGCGGCATCTCTCATGTCAAGGTCAAGCGTGGAAACGGCAGCTTCCTGACCGACACCGTGCTCGAAGCCCATCGGCTGAACAGCCCCTATCTGCTGGAAGCGTCGAACAAGACCTTCCTGGATCTGTTGAAGGCAGAACTGGGTGGCCTCGAAACCGGCCCCGTGGATCGCAAGAAGTTCGCGCAGGTGCTGCTGAAGCTGGACGTGGGCTCTCTGCTTCACGGCGTCTTCCTTGCGAAGAAGGAACTCGCTGGCGGCCGCTTGCGTCTCGCACGCGCCCTGTCTGCCTTCATCGAAGCCGATGGCGTGAACGTGGCCCCATCGGGCGGGGTAAAGAACGACCACGTCAACCCTTCCGGCGTGACCAAGGACGGTTTCGGCAACGTGCCTTTCGCACGAGACGAGTTCACGGCCTCGAACATCACGCTGTACGCCAACCTCGACTTGGCACAGATCCGCGGCTATGGCCTCGGTAACGACGTAAACCGCCTGTTGATCGTGATGGCGCTGTACAAGCTGCGCGCGCTGCTGAACAGCCACCTGCGTTTGCGCACCGCCTGCGACCTGGCGCCCAAGGACACCCGGGTCACGGCCACTGCGCCCGCCGGATTCGAGCTGCCCAGCCTCGAAACGCTGACATCGGCCCTGCAGCAGGCCGTAGCGGCCTGCGCCGGCAGCATGACCGTCAGCGAGGCGGTCTACAGCGACGACATCAAGAAGGCCGCTGCGAACGTCGACGGTGCGGCCGGCGGCAATGATGACGACGCCAGCGACGACGCACAGGCCTAATCGACATGCCGACCCTGCTCTTTCGCTTCCCGGGCCGGCGCTACCACGCCACGCCCTGGGGGCATCACGTGAACGAAGGCCTGATCGAGTGGCCACCTTCGCCATGGCGGCTGCTGCGTGCGTTGCTTTCGGTGGGCTACACCCGGCTGGGCTGGGATGCCGCCCTGCAGACGCCCTGGCAATCGCGACCACCCGAAGCGGCCTGTTCGTTGTTGCTGAAACTGGCCAGCACCCTGCCGCGCTATGGCCTGCCGCCTGCAGGCGGGGCGCACAGTCGCCACTACATGCCGGTGGCCGCGTTCAAGGGCGACCGCGAACACACGACGCTCGTGTTCGATGCCTGGGCGCAGGTCGACGAAGGCGTTCTGGTGGTGGCGTGGGATGTGCCGCTGTCCGACGATGAAACCCAGCTGCTGCATGAGCTGGTATCGCAACTGAGCTACCTGGGCCGCGCCGAATCGTGGGTGGATGGCCAGGTTGCTTCCATCGAAGAAGCCGCTGCGCTTGGGTTGGACTGCGTGCCTTGTGATCTGCACAGCTCGCCCGGGCCGGGATGGGAGCAGGTGGCGCTGCTGGCGCCGGAGCCAGCCCCGGCCTACACCGCCTGGCGCGCGACGCGATTGCAGGCCGCGCTGGCCGACCTACCACCGCTGGCCTTGCCAGACAGGAAGAAGCTCACAGCCAAGGACCGTAAGCCGTTTGAGCAGCGCGAGGCGGAGCGAGCGCGTGCGGAAGCGCCTTACCCGACCGACCTGCTGGCCTGCCTGCAGACCGACACCAATTGGCAGCGAGACCACGGCTGGAGCCAGCCGCCGGGCAGCCGGCGCGTGCTGTACTGGCGCGCGGCGGATGCACTGCGTTCCGTCGGTCTGCCCGTGGCACAGCCGGCGATCAATGACGACAGGATACCGTTTGTACTGCTGGCGCTGACCACGCAGTCCGGCAACAACCACGCCTTGCCCTCGCTGGCGCGCAGCCTGCCCCAAGGCGAGTTGCTGCATCGAACCGTCGTCAGCCTACGCCAGCGCCTCCATCCGGACGTGCCCGCCCCGGTACTCACGGGCTGCGACGCGCAGCGCCGCCCGCTCCGCGGCAAGCACGGGCACGCTCATGTGCTTTCGCTCGACTTGGACAGCGATGGACACATCGATCATCTGCTGGTTTGGGCACCAGATGGCCTGGACCGCCACGATCAGCAGGCATTGCGTGCAACGCGCAAGACCTTCACCAAGAAGGGGGCTGGCGAGTTGCGCGTGTCCTGGGCCGCGGGCGGTGATCGCGAGGACATGCTGAACCTGCCCGAACCCTGGCGAACCGCCGTGCATCGCACCGTGGGCGCTGCCAGTGCGTGGATCAGCGCCACTCCTTTTGTTCTGCCACGCCACCCCAAGCCGCGCGGCGCGAACAGCATCGAGGGACAGGTACGCGCAGAACTGCGCGCACGCGATCTGCCGGAGCCGCTATCGGTGGAGGTGCTGCAGCCCCAGCAGCACGCATCCGTCCGCCAGATGCGCCATCACGTGCGCGTTCGCCAGCATGGGCCGCAGCCTGTGGTGAATACCGGGCTGGTGATCCGGCTCACGTTCGCAGGACCAGTCCACGGCCCGATCTGCCTGGGATACGCAAGTCACTTCGGCCTGGGTCGCTTCGAGCCTGCCGTCCCATCCGCAACCTGAGCACTCCACCGCCCGCGCCGCCCGCCATCATGACCTCCTCTGTCTCTTCCGATGGCTCACCGGCAACGGCGGCCCCGCAGCAATTCCCCCTCCCCCTCGACGCCCCGCCCCTGCCCCTGGGCACGCCGCTGCTGCCGGCGCGCATGCTCAACGAGTACGTCTACTGCCCGCGCCTGGCCTACCTGGAGTGGGTGCAGGGCGAATGGGCCGAGTCGGCCGACACCATCGAGGGCAAGCACGTGCACCGGCGTGTGGACAAGCCACGCGGCAAGCCGCCGGCGGCAGCAGAGGCCAAGCCTGCTGACGCCGAAGAGGAACAGCCGCGCATCCACGTGCACTCGATGGAGCTGTCTTCCGACGCGCTGGGCCTGGTGGCCAAGCTCGACTTGGCCGAATTCGAAGGCCGGCGTGCCGTGCCGGTGGACTACAAGCGCGGCAAGCGGCCGCACGTGGCCCAGGGCGCCTACGAGCCCGAGCGGGTGCAGTTGTGCGTACAGGGCCTGCTACTGCAGGAGCACGGCTATGATGCACCCGAAGGCGTGCTGTACTTCGCGGCGTCTAGGGAACGCGTGAAGGTCGCCTTCGATGCCGAGCTGCTGGAAACCACGCGCCAGGCCGCAGCCGGGCTGCGCCTGCTGGTGAGCGGCGGGCAGATTCCACCGCCGCTGGAGAACAGCCCCAAATGCCCACGCTGCTCGCTGGCCGGCATCTGCCTGCCCGACGAGGTGCACTACCTAAAGCTGCAGCAACATCCACCGCGGCCGCTGGCGGTGGGGCAGGCGCCGGCGCTGCCGCTGTACGTACAGGCACGTGGCGCCAAGCTCGCAAAGAACGGCGAGGTGCTCGAGGTGTCGGTCGACGACGAGAAGCAGGCCACGGCACGGCTGATGGACGTGTCGCAGGTGGTGCTGCAGGGCAACGTCTACCTCACGTCGCCTGCGCTGCATGAGCTGATGGCGCGCAACATCCCGGTGACGTGGCTGTCGCACGGTGGCTGGTTTCTCGGCCACACGGTGGGCCTGGGGCACAAGAACGTCGAGCTGCGCACGGCGCAGTACAAGGCCAGCTTCGACGCCGCACATTGCCTACGGCTGGCACGCGACCTGGTGGTGGCCAAGATCCGCAACCAGCGCACGCTGCTGCGGCGCAATTGGAAGAACGGCGAGATGCCCGAGGCGGTGCTTGCGGGCTTTCGCCACGACATCGATGCGGCAGAGCGGGCCCGCGACCTGCCGCAACTGCTGGGGCTGGAGGGCCAGGGCGCGGCGCGCTACTTCAGGCACTTCGGGCAGATGCTGTCAGTGCCCGCGGCCGAAGACGCGGCGGCCTGGGGCTTCGACTTCGAGAAGCGCACGCGCCGCCCACCCACCGACCGCGTCAACGCGCTGCTGTCGTACGCCTACTCGCTGCTGACACGCAGCTTCGCGATGACACTCACCGCAGTTGGCTTCGACTGCTACCGCGGCGTCTATCACCAGCCGCGTTATGGCCGTCCAGCGCTGGCGCTGGACGTGATGGAGCCATTTCGCCCGCTGCTGGCCGATTCGGCCGTGCTGACGGCCATCAACAACGGCGAGATCAGTGCCACCGATTTCGTGGACGTGGCCGGCGCAGTGAGCCTGAACGAACGCGGCCGGCGCGCCTTCATCGGCACCTTCGAGCGGCGCATGAGCCAAGAGGTGACGCACCCGGTGTTCGGCTATGCGGCCGAGTACCGACAGATCGTCGAGCTGCAATGCCGGCTGCTAGGCCGGCACCTTCTGGGCGAGATCGACCGCTACCCCAACTTCACGACGCGCTGACGCGCGCGTCGAACGGAGCACCTGTCGTGGCGGCTGGCGACGAACACCTCTACATCGTCACCTACGACATCAGCGACGTGCGCCGCTGGCGTGCGGTGTTCAGGCTGATGCACGGCTATGGTGAATGGCTGCAGCTGTCGGTATTCCAGTGCCGGCTGACTCGCGCACGGCAGGTGGAACTGCTGGGCCGCCTGCAAAGCGCGATCTCCTCGACGGAAGATCACGTGATGGTCGTCGACATCGGGCCTGCAGAGAACTGCGAACCGCGCGTGCAGAGCCTCGGCAAAGCCGGATTCGCCGCTGTGGAACGGCGGCCGGTGATCGTCTGAGGTTTGAGGCCTTCTGCGCGCAGCCTTCGCCTCATCAATGCGAGCGCTCGAATGCCGAACGCTCTCGGGGATAGCGCTCGCAGGGTCAGGATCTTTAACAAATCAAGGACTTGGCATGATGGGGCACCATCGATCACGACAGAACTTGCTCGGATCAGCCCTCCCGTGCACCACCTCTCGCAACGGTGGCCTGCCAAGCGCATGGACAATCGCGATTGGTGAGTACCGCCTACCGAGGCTCACTGCCTCGGCCTCATTGAAGCAAGCCCGTCAGAACTGGCACCGGGAGGCCCGTCATCGCCTACCGAGGCTCACTGCCTCGGCCTCATTGAAGCGGAAGACGCTCCCCAATGGCAGCGCGACTCAGCACTGCCTACCGAGGCTCACTGCCTCGGCCTCATTGAAGCATGCTTGCCTCTCTCGTGGCGGTGGCGTGAACTGCGGCCTACCGAGGCTCACTGCCTCGGCCTCATTGAAGCCTGATGCCCGGCCTTCAAACCCTCGACGGCATCACGCCTACCGAGGCTCACTGCCTCGGCCTCATTGAAGCGTACCGGCTGATCGCGGGCGAACGGCGCGTGCTGGCGCCTACCGAGGCTCACTGCCTCGGCCTCATTGAAGCGGCATGGATGCGAGGAAGCCCCAGCGTACCCAAAGAGCCTACCGAGGCTCACTGCCTCGGCCTCATTGAAGCGCGCCGCTCGTCGACGAGCTCGCATCGGCCATGAGCGCCTACCGAGGCTCACTGCCTCGGCCTCATTGAAGCATCGTCGTCGTGAACCGCAACGCCCAGCGCTCGGTCGCCTACCGAGGCTCACTGCCTCGGCCTCATTGAAGCGATACACCCAGCAGGATGCCGCCGAAGATGCCCACTGCCTACCGAGGCTCACTGCCTCGGCCTCATTGAAGCACCGTCCACGTTGTCGGCCGCCTCCATCCGGTCGATGGCCTACCGAGGCTCACTGCCTCGGCCTCATTGAAGCAGCCGCTCGTAGTGGGCGAAGCATCGGTCTTCGAAGGCCTACCGAGGCTCACTGCCTCGGCCTCATTGAAGCATCGACGAGGCTCAGAACTTCTGGCCGACCGGCCGGCCTACCGAGGCTCACTGCCTCGGCCTCATTGAAGCGTGACAACCGGGCGCGCATCGTTGCCGAGAAGACTGGCCTACCGAGGCTCACTGCCTCGGCCTCATTGAAGCCATATGCCGCAGCACCAGGTCGCGGTCTTGGACGTGCCTACCGAGGCTCACTGCCTCGGCCTCATTGAAGCTCGTTCTCGCCGCCCTTGGGCGCACGGGTGTGGGGGGCCTACCGAGGCTCACTGCCTCGGCCTCATTGAAGCCTCGCGTTCTGGCTCCGGCCGTCGACTTGGCGCGCGCCTACCGAGGCTCACTGCCTCGGCCTCATTGAAGCCGCACGGCAGCGCACGCCCATCGAACAGTGGGTCGCGCCTACCGAGGCTCACTGCCTCGGCCTCATTGAAGCGCTCGGCGCTGTAGAAGCGCTCGCGGTCCTGGGCCGCCTACCGAGGCTCACTGCCTCGGCCTCATTGAAGCTGGATCTGCGGCCCGACCTGCTTGGTGAAGACCTGGCCTACCGAGGCTCACTGCCTCGGCCTCATTGAAGCCCAGTCGGCCGCCCGCGCGCGCCGGACCAAACGCCAGCCTACCGAGGCTCACTGCCTCGGCCTCATTGAAGCTACGTGCGCGAGTACCGCGTCAGCCGGCAGGGATCTGCCTACCGAGGCTCACTGCCTCGGCCTCATTGAAGCGACACCGATGACGGCCTGAAGCAATACCGCTACACGCCTACCGAGGCTCACTGCCTCGGCCTCATTGAAGCCGACGCGATCCTGCTCAGCTCGTGGGCGATCTCGATGCCTACCGAGGCTCACTGCCTCGGCCTCATTGAAGCTGAAGGCGCCGCATGAACGACAACCTCCGCTCCATGCCTACCGAGGCTCACTGCCTCGGCCTCATTGAAGCTCGGCCGCCTGGTCACTGCGGGTGCGCAGTTCAGCGCCTACCGAGGCTCACTGCCTCGGCCTCATTGAAGCTCGGATGACTGCCGCAGGCCCCTGAACCTGAGCCCAGCCTACCGAGGCTCACTGCCTCGGCCTCATTGAAGCGCAGCTTCGGCGTTGCCTGGCCCGCCGAAGGCCGGGCCTACCGAGGCTCACTGCCTCGGCCTCATTGAAGCGTGGCCATGTCGGCGGCTGAGTTCAAGGTGGCGCTCGCCTACCGAGGCTCACTGCCTCGGCCTCATTGAAGCACGGCGCCAGGCTCAGCTGAGGCGGGCATCGAGGTCGCCTACCGAGGCTCACTGCCTCGGCCTCATTGAAGCTCGATCATCGTCGGTGCGCTGTTCACGCGCATTGGCGCCTACCGAGGCTCACTGCCTCGGCCTCATTGAAGCGATGGCGAGTTGGTCGCGGGTAGTGCGGTCAGGCACGCCTACCGAGGCTCACTGCCTCGGCCTCATTGAAGCGCTGCAGGCGCTCCTTCTCGTTTGTGCGTGGGGCTGGCCTACCGAGGCTCACTGCCTCGGCCTCATTGAAGCCGCGCCGCGGCCAACCAGCTGTACGCCGAGGGCTTTGCCTACCGAGGCTCACTGCCTCGGCCTCATTGAAGCCAGATGGACGACTGGAACATCCCGGCAGACACGTTCGCCTACCGAGGCTCACTGCCTCGGCCTCATTGAAGCTGCCCACCGACTGTTGGGCTGCGCGTGCGCGCCAATGCCTACCGAGGCTCACTGCCTCGGCCTCATTGAAGCTCCGCTACGCAGCCATCTCCGAACCCGAAGAATGGGGCCTACCGAGGCTCACTGCCTCGGCCTCATTGAAGCCTGAACGGTACGTTCGGCAAGCTGGGCAGTCCCTACGCCTACCGAGGCTCACTGCCTCGGCCTCATTGAAGCTGGCTTCCAGCCTCACCGCTGGTTACCTGACCCCCGCCTACCGAGGCTCACTGCCTCGGCCTCATTGAAGCAGCCCCTCGGCGATATCGAGCGGCGCCAGATCCTCGCGCCTACCGAGGCTCACTGCCTCGGCCTCATTGAAGCAACGGACTCTCCTGCAGCTGGTCGACCGGCAGTCGGGGCCTACCGAGGCTCACTGCCTCGGCCTCATTGAAGCAGCACCTTCGGGTACTTGAACCAGGTGGTGGGCATCGCCTACCGAGGCTCACTGCCTCGGCCTCATTGAAGCGACGACCCGTCCTCGTGGACCGCCGAGGAGGCTCGCGCCTACCGAGGCTCACTGCCTCGGCCTCATTGAAGCGGCGCGGCTCAGCCCTCGGTTATGGCGCTTCAGGCGCCTACCGAGGCTCACTGCCTCGGCCTCATTGAAGCGTCTTCGCCGGGCAGCAACTCGATTGACGGGGGTTGGCCTACCGAGGCTCACTGCCTCGGCCTCATTGAAGCGCGGTCTGGCGGGCTCAGCTTGCCATGCGTGAGGGCGCCTACCGAGGCTCACTGCCTCGGCCTCATTGAAGCCGCATCGCTGGCGCCGTGCGCCGCAGCCTGACGGTTGCCTACCGAGGCTCACTGCCTCGGCCTCATTGAAGCCAGTGGACCGCGCTCGGCAACGCCAAGTCAGCGGCGCCTACCGAGGCTCACTGCCTCGGCCTCATTGAAGCAAGCAGTAGAGATGGATCACCTTCCCTGGAGGCGCCTGCCTACCGAGGCTCACTGCCTCGGCCTCATTGAAGCATCAAGCCCACCTGGAACGGCCAGGCCTCCCAGCCGGCCTACCGAGGCTCACTGCCTCGGCCTCATTGAAGCGATTTCTCGGGCGCGCCTGGCGCGCGCTTCGGCAGGCCTACCGAGGCTCACTGCCTCGGCCTCATTGAAGCAACGCGTAGCCAGCTCGATAGACCTCGATCTCCGGCGCCTACCGAGGCTCACTGCCTCGGCCTCATTGAAGCTGCTGCTGGTCCACCTGGCGGCCCAGCGCGTCGAAGCCTACCGAGGCTCACTGCCTCGGCCTCATTGAAGCGCGCCGTAGCCCACACGGGCAGTCACCAGGTGCGAGGCCTACCGAGGCTCACTGCCTCGGCCTCATTGAAGCGTAACCCCAGGGCGGCAGAACGGAGTGCGGCCCGTGGCCTACCGAGGCTCACTGCCTCGGCCTCATTGAAGCTTGCTGCTGCCCATCGTCAGCCCCGCCCCGCTTCGAGGCCTACCGAGGCTCACTGCCTCGGCCTCATTGAAGCGAACGGGCGCTCATTCGGGAGCGGACCATGGCCGGCCGCCTACCGAGGCTCACTGCCTCGGCCTCATTGAAGCTGGTTGATGCGCTGACGGCTCGCCTGTTCCTCGATGCCTACCGAGGCTCACTGCCTCGGCCTCATTGAAGCACCACGTAGAGCGTTGCACTAGCAAGGCAAACGGGCGCCTACCGAGGCTCACTGCCTCGGCCTCATTGAAGCACTCCCTGGCCCGTTGAGGCGGTGCCTGCAATGGCGGCCTACCGAGGCTCACTGCCTCGGCCTCATTGAAGCCAGCTTCTTCTTCATCGTCCTCACTCCATCGAAACGCGCCTACCGAGGCTCACTGCCTCGGCCTCATTGAAGCATCGTCACCATCGACGGCGATCCCGACGACGACGATGCCTACCGAGGCTCACTGCCTCGGCCTCATTGAAGCAATGGCCTTCAGGAGCTTGGCGTTGCCCCAGCGGCGCCTACCGAGGCTCACTGCCTCGGCCTCATTGAAGCCCGGCCGCTCAGCGCAACGAGGAACGTTGCTCAAGGCCTACCGAGGCTCACTGCCTCGGCCTCATTGAAGCGACAGGCGCCGGCACCTGGCCGACCAGCGGAAGTTGCCTACCGAGGCTCACTGCCTCGGCCTCATTGAAGCTTCGACCAGCCGCCACTGCCGGCTCCGAAGCTCAGCGCCTACCGAGGCTCACTGCCTCGGCCTCATTGAAGCAGCTTCGTCTGCTCGGGTGACGAGGGCGAGGATCCTTGCCTACCGAGGCTCACTGCCTCGGCCTCATTGAAGCGAGTGCGCTGGCCCGTGAAGTGACTGGCGACGCACGCCTACCGAGGCTCACTACCTCGGCCTCACCAACGCGGGATGCCGCGGGCGCACCTCATGCACGGCCACCCGCGAGCCGCGCTCCAACCATGCACAAGCAGCTGCCACCCAGTCCCTGGCTGGCACCGGGGCGCCAGCCTCAGAACCGCGCGAACAGCTCGCGCCGGTCCCAGTCGTCGATGTCCTGCGCCGCCGCGCGGCGCGCGCCTTCGGCCCGGCGCACGGCCTCGTAGACACGCCGCATCGGTGCACCCAGGCCTTCGGACAGCACGGTGTCGGCGGCCAGTGCGTCCAGAGCCTGCTCCAGCGTGAGCGGCAGGCGGTGGCCGCCGTCGGCCGCCGACGCCGCATACGCCGCCCGCACCGCCGGCCCGGGTTCGAGCCGGCGCTCCAGCCCGTCCAGCCCCGCCCACACCTGGCCCGCCAGGCACAGATAAGGATTCGCCAGCGGCTCGCCGAGGCGGTTTTCGATGCGCGTGGCTTCGTCGCCGGGCGCGCCGATCACGCGCAGCATCGCACCGCGGTGGTCGAAGCCCCAGTGCACACCGCCCGGCGCCATCGGGCTGCCGTGGAACCGCGCGTAGCCGTTGGCCGTGGGCACGCTCAGCGCGGCCAGGCCACCGGCGTGTGCCAGCAAGCCCGCCAGCCAGTGCGTGCCGGTGTCGGACAGCACAGCGCGTGCGTCCTGCTGGGCGCCACCGGCCGCCTCGCGCCGGAAGACATTGCGGCCTTCGGCGCCGGCCAGGTTCACCAGGCTCTGGTGCAGGTGCCAGCCGCTGGCCATGGCGCCGGCAAAGGGCGGGCGCGCGATGAAGCTGGCGTGGTAGCCGGCGCGGGCCAGGGCCTGGCGCACGCCGTTGCGGAAGGCGAGCATGTGGTCGGCCGCCGTCAGCGCGTCGGTGGCGTCGAACACGGCTTCGAGCTGGCTCGGGCCGAACTCCACCTCCAGCGAGCGCAGCGGCAGGCCCAGGCCCAGCGCCGTGTGGCGCACCAGCGCCAGCACCTCGTGTGCGCGGTCGGCCCAGGCCTCGGAGAGCAGGCCATGGCCCGGGTGCAGCGCATGCACGGCCGCGGGCTCGGCCGGCCAGCCGGGCTCGGCGGCGGGCAGCGGGGCGGTATCGAGCCGGTAGACGTGGAACTCCAGCTCCAGCCCGACGCGCAGGCCGAAGCCGCGCTGGCCCAGCCGCGCCAGCGCGCGCTCGAGCACGCCCCGGGCATCGACCTCGACCGGCCTGCCGTCGCTCCAGCGCGGCACCGCGCGCAGCCAGCCGATGGTCGGCGCCCAGGGCAGCACGGTGAAGCTCGCGGGCTCGGGCCACAGCAGCAGGTTGTTGGCGCTGCCGAAACCGTCGAGCCCGTCGAGCGCGCCCGGCTCGAACACCGGCAGCGCCGTGCGGTCGGCACTGTCCTTCAGCAGCAGCGTGCTGACCATGCCGACACCGTGGCGCAGCGCCGCTTCGAGCGCTGCGGTGCCGGCCGGCCCGCCGATCACCAAGGTCTTCGCGCGGTAGTTGCCGTGCAGGTCGGCCCAGGCCACGCGCAGCTGCTCGAGGCCGAGCGCGCGAACGCGTTCGACCAGCTCAGAAGCGGTCACGGCGCCTTGTTCTGCAGGGGTCACGGTGCGGTGACCTCGGCCGGCCTGCACGACAGCCACGGCGCCGCGTCGCGCACGGCCTGCACCCGCGGCGCCCAGTGCTGTTCCCAGCCCTGGGCCGGCGCGATGCAGTCGATGGTCAGCGGCCCGGTGGTCGCGGCAGCGGCCGCGGCGTCCAGCGCCATCGGCGGCGTGCCGCCGGCGGCCACGGTGTCGATGGCAGCCAGCAGCAGGCGGCGGTTGGCCATGATGACCTTGTCGCTTTGCCCCAAGTGCTCGCGCGTACGGTCCTGGATCGCGCCCATGCTCTCCACGGCCCACTGGTCGTGGCGGTTGATGTCTTCCTCGCCCAGGCCGAGGTAGGTGCGCGAGCGCTGCTCGGCGGGGTCGAAACCCCAGTCGTCGTGGCGCCCGTGCCTGGGCGCGTACTCGGGCAGGTTCAGGTGCACCACCCGCTGCTCGCGCATCGTGCGCTGGTCCAGCGGCGCGTCGAAGCTGGTGAAGAAGCTGTACCAGTAAGTGTGCGTGTCGTCGACCGGCACATGCCACTGCGTGATCGTCATCGTGGCCGACAGCGGGATCACAAAGGCCTGCGGGAACAGCGAGTTCGTCACGCGCACATGCGTGAGCGCCTCGTCGATCAGGCGCAGCGCCGTCACGCGCACCAGGCCTGGCGCCAGCGCTTCGTGGCGGATCTCGGGGCTGGGGCGTTCGCGCATCACGCGCGTCATCGGCCAGGCCTGGCCGTGCACGCTGCCCTGGCTGGCCGAGCGGAACTGGCGGCCGTAGGCCTCGGCGCCGGGATCGTCGTCGAGCATGCGGTGCAGAAAGCTCGGGTGCGCCGGGTCGATGCCCACCTCCACCGCCTGCAGCCAGTTGCAGTGCCACAGGCCCTTGAACGCAAAGCTGTGGCTGGCCGGTGCGACGAAGGCGTCCAGCGCCGGCAGCACCGGCGGCTGCAGGCCTTCGGGGCCGAGCCAGGCCCAGACCACGCCGGCCACCACCTGCGTCGGGTAGGCGCGCTGGCGCACCCGCGTGCACAGCGTGGAGCCCACCGGCTCGGCGGGGGTCTCCAGGCAACGGCCGGCGGCGTCGAAGGCCCAGCCGTGGAACGGGCAGCGGATGCGGTCGCCCTCGTGGCGCGCAAAAGCGAGGTCGGCGCCGCGGTGCGGGCAGTCGCGGTCGAGCAGGCCAAAGCGGCCTTCGGCGTCCTTGAACAGCACCAGGTCCTGGCCCAGCAGCCGCAGCGCCTTCAGCGGCCGCTCGGCCATGCGCGGGTCGGTGCGCGCGTCGAATTCCTCGAGCAACGCCGCCGGCTGCCAGTAGCGCCGCAGCAGCTCGCCGCAGGGCGTGCCGGGGCCGACACGGGTGATGCGTTCGTTGATCGCGGCTTGCATCGCAGGGCGTCTCCTCGAAGGGTTCGAGGCATTGCAGCCCTTGGCCGCGGCCCGGTCAATCGGGCGCGACGCGCACGGCGGGCACGGCGGGCACAGCAGGCTCAGCGGGGGCGGCGGGATCGGCGGCCGGCGGAAAGCGATGGTCCAGCACCACGGTGTGCGCGGCCTTGTCGTGCAGCGCCTGGCGGTTGGGTTCCCACAGCACCTGCACAAAGCCCAGGCCGCCGGTGGCCAGGCCGGCCGCATACCCGCCGTAGCGCTTGAGCGTGCGCAGCGGCGTGAGCGGGCGGCCCGACAGCTCCACGATGCGCAGGCCCAGCAGCGCCTTGCCCACGGTGCGGCCCTGCCAGAACGCCGGCAGCAGCGAGAAGTAGACGATGCCCCAGCCGAAGCCGCGTGCCAGATCGCGCACGCCGGACTCGATCTGGTCGGTCCAGCGCGGCGGGTGGTAGTCCTGGCGCAGGCGGCGCAGTTCGGCCAGCGCGGCGTCGAGCTGGACCTCGCGGCTGTCGCCTTCGGCCGCCGAGGCTGCTGAAGCCCCTGATACGTCCGGCAGCCGGCTGGCGGCACGCAGCGCGGTTTCCACCGCCTGCGCCGCGAGCCGCGCCGCGTTGTCGCCGCCGCCGGCCTCGGCCACGGCGCGCGAGACGGCCTGGCGCGCCTCGTCGGCCGCCGAGGCCGCGGAAGCAGCCGCTTCGGGGTCGATGCGCAAGGCCTGGGCCCGCCGCTCGGCCTGGCGGGCCTCGCGCTGCCAGCTGCCGTCGGAGGCCGGGCGCAGTTCGGCCCAGACCAGCAGCAGCGCACCCAGCACCAGCACCGCGGCGACCACGCGGGCCACCACCGGGCGCGCGCCCTCGGCCCCCAGCGCCAGGTACACCTGCCAGGCCAGCACCAGCAGCGCCGCGGCCAGGCCCCAGCGGCCGAGGTTGGCCAGCAGCGCCAGCAGCAGCAGGTCGATGGCCAGCGCACCAGCCCGCCGGCCCGGCTCCGCCAGCCGCCGGCCGACCAGCGCCGGCGCCACCGACAGCGGCTCGGCGGTCACGAAACGCGGCTCGCCGCGGGAAGGCTTGGGGCGGTCGGCGGGCGGGTTCACGTCAGGGCACGGCGGGGCGCGGTCGGAGGCGGTCCGCCGATGCTAGCGAGCGCGCGGCACCCGGGCGCCACGGCCGCCACGGCCGCCGGAGGCTGTCGAACTCTTTGACACCCGGCCCGGGCGAACGCCGATATGAGGTGACAAATGCTTGTCACCCTTGAATTTCCGCGCGCTTGCGCGGTTCTTGCAACAAAAAGTGACTCACAACCCGAGGAGACAAACCGTGCCACAGAGCCGTTCGATTCCGACCCGTGCCCGCGCCCTGGTGGCCACGGCCGCCCTGCTCGCCCTGGGCGCCGGCAGCAGCGCCGCGCTGGCCGCACCGCTCACCTGGTCGCTGCTGCTCGACCACACGGTCACCGTCGGCGAGCGCAGCCTGCGCGGCCTGGCGCTGTCGCACGACGAAAGCAGCCTCTACGGCGGCTACATCCAGAGCACCAGCAGCGCCGGCGTGCGCCACTACACGCTGGCTGGCGACCCGCCGGCCGCCACCGCGCAGAACTTCTACAACGTCACCAGCAGCGCCAACGGCGGCTCCAGCGCCGACCACCAGCCCAAGGCCATCGCCACCGATTCGCGCGGCCTGGTCTTCATCGGCTCGTCCAAGGACAGCACCAGCGGCGACAACGCCCGCATCATCGTGCAGGACGCCTCGCTCGGCGCCGGCTCGCACGTGATCGCGCTGGCCGACATCGACGTGCCCGGCAGCGTCACCAGCGAACGGGTCGGTGGCCTGGCGGTGCGCGAGGTCGGTGGCACGGTCTACCTGTACGCCTCGCGCGAGTCCGGCGGCTCGGCCTGGATCGAACGTTATGTGGTCGGCGGCAGCGATGCGGCCTCGACCACGCTGGCGCTGGACACCGCCTTCAACGGCAACGGCCGCTTCTCGCTGCGCACGGTGTTCGCCGACGCCTCCAACCTGCGTGGCCTGGAAGTCGATGCCGACGGCAACGTCTTCGTGGCCTCGGCGGCCGACAACGCGCTGTACCGCGTCTCGGCCGACCTGGCCACGGTGAGCAAGCAGGCGGTGGCCAGCGCCTACGACGTGGCGCTGTTCGACGGCCGCGCCTTCGTCACCTCGTATGCCGGTGACGAATCCGCCATCGTCGAGCTGATGGGCGACGCCTCGCTGTCGCTGCGCGGCAGCTTCGACGCCTTCGGCGTGTTCGCGCGCGATCCGGTCGTCGGCGACCGCGCCGGCACCGGCTACTCGGGCATCGAGATCGACTCGCTGGGCCGCATCCTGCTCGTCGACCAGCTGTATGCCTGCGCACTGGCCAGCTGCGGCTCGGGCAGCCTGATGGCCGACCGGGTGCTGATCTCCTCGGCCCTCGATCGCCTGGGCAGCGCGGTGCCGGTGCCGGCCACGCTGGCGCTGATGCTGGCCGGGCTGGCCGCCACCGCGGTCACACGCCGCCGCGGCTGAGCAAGCGACTGCGGCGCCACCAAAACAAGAACGCCGGGCCTCGATGGCCCGGCGTTTTGCTTTCTGCTCAGCGCCTGCTCAGCGCCTGTTAAAGCTCAGCTGCGCCCGCGTGCCGCCGTCGGCGCGGCCTGGTCGGGCCGGGCGTAGTCGCAGACCCCCTCCGGGAAGATCTGCTCGAGCTGCTTGCGCTCCGCGGCGTTCGGCTTCCAGCTGCCGTAGGTGCCGTCGGCCAGCGCTGTGGCCACCGGCTTCAGCGCGCAGCGGTACATGTTGCCCTGGATGGGCGCACCAGCGACGATGCGCGAGGTGGTGTGCAGCGGGAAGGCCTTGGTGCAGGCCCCCTGCGCAGCGCCGTCGATGATGCCGCCCCAGACCCCGTCGCCGCTGGCGATCGGCGCACCGAAGCGGTCGAAGCAGGCGTCCACCGCGGTGGCGGGCTTGTTCTCGGCCACGGTCTTCTTCGGGTTGGCACGCAGGTTGTCGAGCCACTGGCTCATCACCTGCAGCGCCTGCAGCGACTGGCTGAACTTCGGCTGGCCCGGGATGGTGTCGGTGAACCACACCACCAGGTTGTCGGAGTGGCCGCCGCGGTCGAGCACACGCTGGCGCACCGCGAAGGACTGGTGCGCGTTGTGCATGTCGAGCTCACGCTCCATGTACTGGCGGTGGTCGATGGCCGGCACGTCGAGCTTGCCCGAGTAGACGTGGCCGCTGGTGTAGGCGGCGCGCATCGCGATCGGGTCGCCGCTCGTGCGCGGTGCCGGCACGCCGGCGGCCGGGCTGAGCCGGATGTTGCGCTTGCTCCAGGGATCGAAGTAACCCGGGATGGTCAGCGCCTTGTTGATCTCCGCGGCCGTGGTGCCGAAGAACGGGAAGCCCTCCTGCACCATGCTGCTCGGGTGCTTCCAGCCACCCACATGGAAGTTCAGGTGCAGGAACTCGGCCGGCGTGATCAGCCCCGCCTTCATCGAGCCCAGGCCGTACTGCACGCCGACGTTGTCCCAGGTCGGGCGCGCCGCGCCGGTTTCGTCGACGCCGTAGACGTTGCGCAGGTCGTCGTAGTGCGTCCAGCGGATCGCGGCGATGTCGCTCTGCGGCTCGTACAGCTGCTGGTTGGGCGCCTGGCCGTAGTGCGGGTTCATCGCCAGCGGCGTCAGGCCGCGCCAGGCCGGCACGCACTCGGTGGTGCCGACGGCGCTGGAATAACCCAGCGCCAGCTTCAGGTCGCGCAGCGCGTCGTTGACACGCGCAAACCCTTCTTCGGCGTTGAAGCCGACGAGCCAGCTGCGGTTCTTCGTGACCTGCCACTTCGGGTTCGTGCGGTCGGTCGCGTCCATGTAGTGCTCGAGCAGCTCGCAGTCACCCACGTGGATGGTCTGCGTGACCATGTCGGGGTAGCTCTGCACCGGCAGCAGGCCATCGAGCACGCCCGGGTTGTTCTGCGCGATCAGGTACTGCTGGATGGCACCGCCGGAGCCGCCCAGGCCCACCGTCCAGTGCGGCACGCCGTAGCGCTCGATGAAGCGCTCCTTGGTCATCATCGCCGTCTCGCCGGCGAGGTTCATGTTGTAGTGCGTGCCGGTGTTGTTGCCGCTGCTGTGCACGATGGCAAAACCCTGGCCCAGGATGTCCAGGTTCATCGAGCCGCCGTGCACCGTACCCTGGCTGTGGCCGATGGCCACGCCGCCCTGGAACCAGTACAGCAGCCGCTTGTTCCACAGGCTGGTGTCGGGCGCGGCCGGGTTGTCAACCAGCGGCGCGAGCATCGCGATGCTGTAGAGGAAGCGGTTCACCGAGCCGATCTCGCGGCGCACGATGAAGTCCACCACGCGGCCGTCGGGCAGCGTGGTCGTGCCCATGTCGGCCGGCCGCGCGCCGCCCGCCGGCAGCGGCACCAGCGCGCCGCTGGTGTTGCGGTAGGCGTAGGTGACGCTGGTCTCGACCGAGCAGTCGCGGCTGTAGCCGATGACCGCACCGCTGCCGTCGGTGACCGGGTAGCCCGGCGGCGTGGCGCTGTCCACCAGCGGCTGGCGGCCGACGGCGGACTGGATGGTGGTGCAGACGAACGGGTGCTGCTGCGGCCCGGAGAACATCGGGCCGGTGACCGGGTGGTTGGTCAGCGCGAGGCGGGCGCGCACGCCGGCCGTGGTGCGCGCCTCGAGCACGTTCTCGCCCAGTGCCAGGCCGCTGATGACGCCTTCGAGGCGGTCGCCATCGGCCACCAGCGTGTGCTTGATCGGCTGGCCGTTGAGCCACAGCTGAAGCGACGCATGCAGCGCACGCGGCGCCTGCAGCTCGATGCGCGCGTCGCCGCCCGACACCCACTGCGGGGCGCTGGACAGCACCTGCAGGCGCACGTTGGAACTGATGCCACCGCCGCCGGAAATGGCCCCCGCGGCTTCGCGCGTGGCGGCCAGCGTGGTTGCGGTGCCCCCGGCCGTTTGGGCCGTAGCGGTGGTGGTGTCGGCGGGGCGTTCCCCACCACAGGCGGCCAGCAAGGCCGAACTGGCGGCCAAGGCCGCCCAGGCGTGACGATTCATGGGGCGATGTCTCCTCTGGCCCCCGGGGTGGCTCGTATGGGTATGTGGTCTCGGCACGGCACCTGTGGTGCCGCCGAGGCCCCGGGATACCGGAAAGTATCTGAGCCCGCGCCGAAGCGCCACCCGGGTTGGTCCGGAGTGGGCGGCGGGCAGGCTGCCCTGCGGGGAAGACCCGGCAGCCGCCGCGCCAGGCCAGGCTTCCCACCCTGGCATCGGCGCCTGTCGCGGCGCACTCCGGGCCATTGATGCGTTAGATTTGTTACAAGCACCGCAAGCCCCACACCCGGGCCGCGCCATCGGTCCAACCCCAGGGAGACCCCGCTGATGCAAGAGGCACCGTCAGAGCCCGCCGAAACCATCCGCTGGGCCGCTGGCCGTGCTGCAACGAATTGGTGGACAGCCATTCCACGCATATGCGGTCGTCGGTGTCGGGCCGCGGGCGCGCCGAGGTGTGCTCGGGAGATGAATGCCCATGCTCAGCTTGTCGTCTCCGAACACCCGTGCCGCAAGACGCTTCCGCCCAGAGGGAGGGCGCATTGAAACCCTCAAGCCAAGAGCTGGGCAAGGCCGCTTCTCCGCTGTTCCGCAGCCGCATGCTGTCGGAGACGCATGCCGTGGCCGTGGCAGACAGCGGCGACTTCGCCTTCGTGACGCACGAGGAACTCGATCTGCTGCAACAGGGTTCAGCGGCCCGCCTGCCGTTGGAGCGCCGCGCAGAGCTGCAGGCGCGCTTCATGGTGGACCGCGGCGACCTGGGCCCGGGCACGCGTCGCCTGCTGGCGTCCCGCGTGGCCGCGAAACGCGAGACCGTCGATGCGGGACCCACGCTGCACATCATCGTCATCACCCTGCAGTGCGCGCACTCGTGCAAGTACTGCCAGGTCAGCAGATCGCTGAGCGACCAGTGCCACACGATGTCGCAAGCGAACCTCGACGAGGCCTGCGACACCATCTTCGAGAGCCCGTCGCCTTCGTTGACCATCGAGTTCCAAGGGGGTGACCCGCTGCTGCGCTTTGACCTGGTGCGCCGGGCCATCGAGCGGGTCGCCGCCCGCAATGTGCAAGAGAGGCGGCGCATCCGCTTCGTGGTGGCCTCGACGCTGCACCAGCTCGACGAGGAGATGTGCGCGGTGTTCGCCGAGCATGGCGTTGTGCTGTCCACCAGCGTCGATGGACCGGCCTCGCTGCACAACAGGAACCGGCCCCTTCCGTCGCGCGACGCTCACGCGCGAACGATCATGGGCATCGACCTGGCCCGCCGCCGGATCGGGCCGGAAGCGGTGTCGGCCCTGATGACGACAACGAGGCAGTCGCTTGGCCAACCGGAGGCCATCGTGGATGAGTACGTCCGACTGGGGCTGCGCGAGGTCTTTCTCCGGTCGCTGAGCGCCTATGGCTTTGCCAAGCGCAACCAGGCACACCTGGGCTACACACTGGATGCCTTCAAGGACTTCTACCTGCGAGGTCTGGAACGCGTGCTGCACTGGAACCGGCTCGGCGTCGAGATCCGGGAGGTTCATGCGTGCATCATCCTCAACAAGCTGCTGTCGACATTCGATGCCGGGTATGTCGATCTGCAGAGCCCCACGGGCAGCGGCAGCAGCGTGCTTGTCTACAACTACGACGGCCACGTCTACCCAAGTGATGAAGCCCGCATGCTGGCCGAGACGGGAGACCAGTCCCTGCGCCTGGGAAGAATCGGCGATCGACTACCTGACTTGCTGGCGTCCGGGGTTCGGAAGAACCTCGTCGAGGCCAGCTTGGTCGCGCAGACGCCAGGTTGCCAGGCCTGCGCCTACAACCCCTTCTGCGCGCCCAACCCGGTTGACGCTCAAGCCCAGTTTGGATCGCTGTTCGCGCCGGTGCTCCAGACTGAACATTGCCAGCGGCACCTGTGGCTGTTCGACACCATGCTGGAGCGGATTCGCCTCGCCGACGACGAGACGCTGAACCTCTTCCATCGATGGGCATCGGCCAGCCATGGACAAAGCGAGGCCCTCCAATGAGGCGAGTCCCCGCAACCACCTCCGGCGCCGCCGACCCGCGGGTTCATCTCGTCGTTTCACTTGAAGAACTCGCTGGCCACTGGAGCCCGGAACGGCGGTACTTCGTGTTGGCACAGACAGCCGAGGACTGGGCACGGGTTGTGGCCCTGATCGAGGCTGGTGCAGACAACGTCAAGCCCATCCGGAGTGCGGCACTCTTGGCGGGCGACGTCGTCTCCGTGCACGGCAGCGGCCGAGAAGTCTTTGTTCACTACCGAGCCACGGATCGTCACCACAGCCTGCTGTTGACCAACCGATGCAACAGCTACTGCCTGATGTGCTCGCAACCACCCACACCCCAGCAAGACGCCTGGCGGGTGGATGAGGCCATCGACATCGTCCACCACATGCGGGAGTCTCCCGTCTCGCTGGGTCTCAGTGGCGGAGAACCGTTGCTCCTGGGGCCGCGCCTTCGAGAGGTGCTGGACGTCATCGCACAGACGCACCCCGCGACATCGGTGGAAGTGTTGACGAACGGCCGGCTGCTTGCGCGGGAGGACTGGGCCAGGCAGGTCCTCGAAGGCCTTCCTGCCGGTGTCAGCTGGTTGGTACCGCTCTACGGGCATGCGGACTTCCTCCACGACTACGTTGTTCAGTCGCCCGGCGCCTTTGAACAAACCTTGAGCGGGCTTCTCTCCCTGCAGCAGCACGAACAAGCCATCCAACTGCGGGTTGTTCTGATCGAGCCCGTGCTGCGAATCCTGCCCGAACTCTGCGCCTTCATAGCCCGCAATCTGCCCTTCGTTCGCGAGGTCGCGCTGATCGTCGTCGAACCTATCGGCTTTGCGCTGGCCAACCGCGAGCAGTGCGAGGTTGATCTTGCGAGCTGGGGCGAGACGCTCCACCAGGCCGCACGTACCTTGGATCGGTACGGCGTGCCGTTCCTGTTCATGAACGCCCCTCTGTGCGGCTTGCCACGCGATCTCTGGCCGCATGCGCAGCAGAGCATCTCGGACTGGAAGAACGTCTATGCCGAAGAGTGCACCCGGTGCGCTGTGAAAAGCCGATGCGCTGGCCTGTTTGCCTGGCATGAGCGGGGCTGGCAGCCCACTCGGGTTCATGCGATTGAGGAGACTCCCGTATGAGCAGATTCATCAAGAGTCTCGCCTTGTTCGTTGCAGGATTGCCCCTGCTATCGGCCAAGGGAGAGGCTGCCTCCATCGGCGCAGGCGCGCAACCGCCGGCAGAGCCGGCCGCCGTGCCGCTGAGGCCGCTGAACTTCGACAGAGACAACCTGTTCGCCGCGCACCGATCACACTCCAGCCATCGCTCCCATTCGAGCCACCGCTCACACTCTTCGCATCACTCGGGATCGGGAGGGACGTATGCGCCACCCCCCGCTGCATCACCACCACCACCACCGCCGCCGCGTCCGGCCGCGCCAGCGCCAGCGCCAGCGCCTCAGCAAAACCTGTTGCCCACGCCCGCCAGGCAGCCCTCCGTGCCGGCGGAAGCGGTGGCGCCGGCCCCAGGTGTGGCCGCTCCAAAGGTTGCGCCGGCCGCAACCACACTGACGAGGCAGGAGAAGCTGAGGTTGCAGGTCATGCGCGTCCAGATCGCGTTGACCAGTCTGGGTTTGTACAGCGGTCGCATCGACGGGGTGATGAACGAGGAAACCAAGCTGGGGCTGCAGTTCTTCCAAGACCTGAAAGGACTGCCGAAAACAGGAACGATGACAACCCAGACACTCAATGCCCTGGGTGTGCCGGCCGTCAACTGAACACCGGTACGCCCAACGGGTGCTGTGTCTCCGGCTCCCGGCTCACGCGCCACCAAAGTGCTGGGCGGATCGGCAACCAGTTCGAGGCGCCCGTCGCCGATGGCTGGGCTGAATCAGAGTCGCAAGCCTGCCGATCAGCCGCCTAGCCCGCGCGTGCGCCCCGCAAGTCCACGGCGAGCGCCTCGGCCCCGTCGGGCAGCACATTGAACATGCGCAGGCTGAAGTGATCGGGGTCGCTCCAGTCGAGGACGATGCGCCAGCCCCAGTCAGGCGATCCGTCGCCTGCCGGGTAGGTGCCGTAGAGGAGCACCGAACTCCCTTGGACCTGACCATGCAGCACCAGCCCGGCTGCCGCGTGGAAGGAATCGGTGAAGTCGCCGCGACACGACGGCGCCGGGCCGCTGAGAACCAGCTCGCCCTCTTTTGGCGCCCCTTCATGAGCCCATTGCACCGACACGCGGTCGGCGGCAACCACCAGCACACCATCGGAGTGGTGGGCTGGTGTGGCCGGCATGAACCAGAGCCGGTTGAGGCCGGCAAAGCGGCCATGGTGCGATGCAGGAATCATCGCCGGCACTGTGGCCTGGCCGCTCGAGGCCTGCGGTGCTCAGCCCACCGCGCGCGCCGCCAGCACCGGGATCAGCGCGGCGCGGTACTCCGCGCTGGCGTGCAGGTCGGTGTTCAGGCCGTCATCAGACACGGTGGCGCCGGCCAGCGCCGCCGCGCTGTAGCTGCCGGCCAGCTTGGCTTCGAGTTCGCTGGCGCGGAACACACCGGCGCCGGCACCGGTGACGGCCACGCGCACGCCCCCACCGTTCGAGGCCAGGCCTTTGCTGGCGAACACGCCGACGATCGAGAAGCGCGAAGCCGGCTGCTTGAACTTCTGCCAACCCGCCTTCTCGGGCACCGGGAAACTCACCGCGGTGATGACCTCGTCTTCTTCGAGCGCCGTGGTGTACAGGCCGAGGAAGAAGTCGTCGGCCGCGATGTCGCGGCGGTCGGTGTGCACCGTGGCGCCCAGGCCCAGCACGGCGGCCGGGTAGCAGGCGGCAGGATCGTTGTTGGCCAGGCTGCCGCCGATGGTGCCGCGGTTGCGCACCTGGCGGTCGCCGATGTGGCCTGCCAGGTCGGCCAGCGCAGGAATGGCCTTCTGCACCTCGGCGCTGGCCGCCACCGTGGCGTGGGTGGTCATCGCGCCGATCTTCACGACACCGCCGGCCACGGTGATGCCCTTCAGCTCGGCGATGCCGGCCAGGCTGGCCACGGCGTCGGGGGCCGCGAGGCCGAGCTTCATCGACGGCAGCAGGCTCTGGCCGCCGGCCATCAGCTTGCTGCCGGCACCGGCCGCGGCCTTGGCGTCGGCGACGCTCGAAACGGTGCTGAACTGGAACGCTTGCATGGTGTTCTCCTGAATCTTCGTCGGTGCGTCTTCAGAGCTTGCCGTGGGCGGCCTTCCAGACCGTCTGCGGCGAAGCCGGCATCGGCACGTCCTTGACGCCCAAGGCATGGCAGATGGCGTTGATCACCGCCGGCGGCGAGCCGATGGCACCGGCCTCGCCGCAACCCTTCACACCCAGCGGGTTGTGCGTGCAGGGCGTGCCCTTGGCCGTCTCGACGATGAAGCTCGGCACGTCGTCGGCCCGCGGCATCGCGTAGTCCATGTAGCTGCCCGACAGCAGCTGGCCGCTGTCGTTGTCGTACACGCCGTGCTCCAGCAGCGCCTGGCCGATGCCCTGCGCCAGGCCACCGTGTACCTGGCCCTCGACGATCATCGGGTTGATGACGTTACCGAAGTCGTCGACAGCCGTGAAGCGCTCGATGCGCGTGCGGCCGGTGGCGGGGTCGATCTCGACCTCGCAGATGTAGGTGCCGGCCGGGTAGGTGAAGTTGCTCGGGTCGTAGAAGGCGTTTTCGTTCAGCCCCGGCTCCAGCTTGTCGTGCGGGAAGTTGTGCGGCACGTAGGCGGTGAGCGCGACGCTGGCGAAAGGCACGTTCTTGTCGGTGCCGGCCACCTTGAACAGGCCGTCCTCGAAGACCACGTCGGAGTCGGCGGCCTCCATCAGGTGGGCGGCGATCTTCCTGCCCTTGGCGATGATCTTGTCCAGCGCCTTCACGATGGCCGTGCCGCCCACGGCCAGCGAGCGGCTGCCGTAGGTGCCCATGCCGAACAGCACCTTGCCGGTGTCGCCGTGTTCGATGCTCACATCGTCCATCGCGATGCCCAGCTTGTCGGCCACCACCTGCGCAAACGTCGTCTCGTGGCCCTGGCCGTGGCTGTGGCTGCCGGTGAACACCGTGACCTTGCCGGTGGGGTGCACACGCACCTCGCCGGCCTCGAACAGGCCGGCACGCGCGCCCAGGGCGCCCGCCACCGAGCTGGGCGCGATGCCGCAGGCCTCGATGTAGGCCGCGTAGCCCAGGCCGCGCTTCAGGCCCTTGGCCTCGGACGCCGCCTTGCGCGCGGCGAAGCCGGCCACGTCGGCCAGCTCGATGGCGCGGGTCATGGTCGCGTCGTAGTCGCCGGTGTCGTAGGTCAGGCCCACCGGCGTGGCGTACGGGAACGTGGTGATGAAGTTGCGGCGGCGGATCTCGGCCGGGTCCAGGCCCAGCTCGTGCGCCGCCGTCTCGACGATACGCTCGAGCAGGTAGGTGGCCTCGGGCCGGCCGGCGCCGCGGTAGGCGTCGACCGGCGCGGTGTTGGTGAACACCGCCTTGATCTCGCACCAGATCTTCGGCGTCGTGTACTGGCCGGCCAGCAGCGTGGCGTGCAGGATGGTCGGGATGCAGCTCGCGAAGGTGCTGAGGTAGGCCCCCATGTTGGCCGTGGTGTCGACCTTCAGCGCGAGGAACCTGCCGTCCTTGTCCAGCGCCAGCTGCGCCGTCGAGACGTGGTCGCGGCCGTGTGCGTCGGAGAGAAACGCCTCGCTGCGCTCGGCCGTCCACTTGATCGGCCGCCGCACCTGCTTGCTGGCCCAGACCAGCGCGGTCTCCTCGCCGTAGAGGTAGATCTTGCTGCCGAAACCGCCACCGACATCAGGGGCGATCACGCGCACCTTGTGCTCGGGAATGCCCAGCACGAAGGCGCACATCAGCAGCCGCTCGACGTGCGGGTTCTGGTTGCTGACGTAGAGCGTGTACTCGTCCGAGGCCGGGTTGTAGGCGGCGTTGGCCGCCCGCGTTTCCATGGCGTTGGGAATGAGCCGGTTGTTGCGGAAGCTCAGCGTCGTCACGTGCGCGGCGCCGGCCAGCGCGGCGGCGGTGCCGTCCTTGTCGCCGATGCCCCAGTGGTAGCAGAGGTTGCCCGGCGCGTCGTCGTGCACGTTCGAGGCGATGGCGGTGGCCTTGGCGGTGTCGACCACCGGCGTCAGCACCTCGTAGTCGACCTCGATCAGGTCGCGCGCGGCCTGGGCCTGCTGCAGCGTCTCGGCCACGACCAGCGCGACACGGTCGCCGACGTAGCGCGCCTTGCCGTCGGCCAGCACCGGGTGCTTGGGCTCCTTCATCGGCGTGCCGTCGAGGCTGTTGATCAGCCAGCCGCAGGGCAGGCCACCAACGGTCTTGAAGTGCTCGCCGGTGAAGACGCCGACCACGCCCGGCGCCTTGGCGGCGGCACTGGTGTTCAGCGACTTGATGCGGGCGTGTGCATGCGGGCTGCGCAGGAAGACCCCGTAGGTCTGGCCCGGCAGCGTGATGTCATCGGTGTACTGGCCGCGGCCGGTGAGGAAGCGGGCGTCCTCGCGGCGCTCGACGGCCTGTCCGACAAAGCCTTGGCGTGCGTTCATGGCGCTCTCCCCGGGCTCAGGCCGCGGCCTTCATGTCGTCGGCGCCCTTGATGACCGCGCGGACGATGTTGTGATAACCGGTGCAGCGGCAGAGGTTGCCTTCCAGCCCTTCGCGCACCTGGGCCTCGTTGTGGCAGCCGTGGTGCGTGACCAGGTCCACCGCGCTCATCACCATGCCCGGCGTGCAGAAGCCGCACTGCAGGCCGTGGCAGGCCTTGAAGGCCGCCTGCATCGGGTGCAGCGTGCCGTCGGCCGCCTCCAGGCCCTCGATGGTGGTGATGCTGGCCCCCGCCACCTGGTGCGCCAGCACGTTGCAGCTCTTGCTGGCCCGGCCGTCGATGTGCACGGTGCAGGCGCCGCACTGCGCGGTGTCGCAGCCCACGTGCGTGCCGGTGAGGCGCAGGTGCTCGCGGAGGAACTCCACCAGCAGGGTTTCCGGCGGCACCTCTCGGGTGACGGCGCGGCCGTTGACGGTGAGGGTGAGCGTGGTGCTCATGGGCTGTCTCCTTCTGGGCCCTTGTGGGCGACTCTGGGCGATTTCTGGCGGGGCAATCCGTGCGGTGCACGGCAGGGCCTTGCCCTGTGCCGACCCGTTGATGCTGTGCGGCCCTCAGGCCGGCGTCACGCTGGCGATTACCCTAGGTGGAAGCCCCCCGGTGCCTGACCGCCGACTGTGCTGATTCGGAACACCCGGCCGCGACAACCCGGCGACAGGCCCGCGAGCGCCCAAAACGACGACGCCGCGCGGCCCACAGGGGCGGCGCGGCGTCTGGCAGGGGGAAGGGGCCCGGAGGGGCCCGCTCAGTGCTTCAGCGGAAGCGCGACTGCGGCACGATCTGCAGGTCGCCAGGCAGCGTGGCCAGGTAGTCGGCCATGGCCTTCAGCTCGGCGCGGGTGAAGGGCTTCACCTGGGTCGCCATGATGGCGTTGGCGCGGCCGACCTGCGGGTTGCCCTCGACGGCGTAGCTGCGCAGCGCGACGTAGAGGTAGTCGGCGTGCTGGCCGGCGATCTTCGGGTAGTTGCCGGCGATCGGCTTGTTGAAGTTGGCGCCGTGGCAGGACGCGCAGGCGCCCTTTTCCAGCAGGGCCTGCACCTGGGCGCTGGGCGCGCGCGCCGGAGTCTCGGCCACCGGCTTGAGCGACGAGCGGCCGTGCTGCGCGTAGTAGGCGCCCAGGTCGGCCATCTCCTGCTCGTTGACCATGCCGGCGATGCCGCGCATCGTCGGGTGCTTGCGCTCGCCCTTGGCGTAGGCCTGCAGCGCGGCGACGATGTACTCGGCGCTCTGGCCCGAGATCTTCGGCACCTTGTGGATCTCCGGGAAGCTCGCCTGGTAGCCCGGGATGCCGTGGCAGCCGATGCATTGCGCGGCACGTTCTTCGCCGCGCTTGACGTCCTGCGCCGCCACCGGCGACACCAGCACGGCCGACAGGAGCACACCGGCCAGCGCCGAAGCCAGCGCGGCAGACAGGAAAGGACGGGCGAGCTTGGACATCGCGAGTTCAACCATCAGTCGGAGACAACCAGCGATTATAGGGCGCCCCCTATACTGCCCCGGCACCCCGATTCACCACCCGCCGGCCACCCGATGAGATTCCAAGGCTCCGACCAGTACGTCGCCACGCCCGACCTGATGCTGGCCGTCAACGCCGCGCTGACGCTGAAGCGGCCGCTGCTGGTGAAGGGCGAACCTGGCACCGGCAAGACCATGCTGGCCGAGGAGGTGGCGAGCGCGCTGAAGCTGCCGCTGCTGCAGTGGCATGTGAAGAGCACCACCAAGGCGCAACAAGGCCTGTACGAGTACGACGCGGTGAGCCGGCTGCGCGACAGCCAGCTGGCCGACGCCGCCAGCGTCGAGAAGGTGCGCGACATCCGCAACTACATCGTGCAGGGCGTGCTGTGGCAGGCCTTCGCGTCGGAGCAGCCGGTGGCGCTGCTGATCGACGAGATCGACAAGGCCGACATCGAGTTCCCGAACGACCTGCTGCGCGAGCTCGACCGCATGGAGTTCCATGTCTACGAGACACGCGAGACGGTGCGCGCCAGACACCGGCCGCTGGTGTTCATCACCAGCAACAACGAGAAGGAGCTGCCCGACGCCTTCCTGCGCCGCTGCTTCTTCCACTACATCAATTTCCCCGACGCCGACACGATGCAGGCCATCGTCGACGTGCACTTCCCGGGCCTGAAGCGCGAGCTGCTGAGCCGCGCGATGAAGACCTTCTACGACATCCGCGGCCTGCCCGGCCTGAAGAAGAAGCCCAGCACCAGCGAGCTGCTGGACTGGCTGAAGCTGCTGGTGGCGGAAGACATCCCGCTCGAGGCGCTGCAGTCGGCCGACGACAAGGTGGCGATCCCGCCGCTGGTCGGCGCGCTGCTGAAGAACGAGCAGGACGTGACGCTGTTCGAAAAGCTCGTCTTCATGCAGCGGCACAACCGCTGAAATGGTGCCCCCGAGCTCGCTTGCGCTCGCTACCCCCCGAGGGGGCCGCCCGCCAGCGGACCGGCAGAGCCGGATCCGCGGCGGAGAGCTTGACCGAGCATCATGAACCATTGGCCCGATCCGGTCACGCTGAGCGGCCCGCACGCCACGCTGGTGCCGCTGGCGCCTGAGCACCACGACGGCCTGGTCGAGGCCGTGCGCGACGGCGAGCTGTGGCAGCTCTGGTACACCAGCGTGCCCACGCCCGAAGGCATGGCGGCCGAGATCCGGCGCCGGCTGGCACTGGCCGCCGCCGGCTCGATGCGGCCGTTCACGGTGTTCGATGCCGGTGGCACCACCGCAGGCATGACCAGCTACATGCACATCGACGCCGCGAACCGCCGCGTCGAGATCGGCAGCACCTGGACCCGCGCCGGCTGCCAGCGCTCGCCATTGAACACGCAGTGCAAGCGGCTGCTGCTGGGCCATGCCTTCGAGCAGCTCGGCTGCATCGCGGTGGAGTTCCGCACACACCGGCTCAACCTGCAGAGCCGCCGCGCCATCGAACGGCTCGGCGCGCAGCTCGACGGCATCCTGCGCTCGCACATGCTCGGCGCCAACGGCACCGTGCGCGACACCGCGGTCTACAGCATCACCGCCGTCGAATGGCCGGCGGTGCGATCCCATCTCGACTGGCAGCTGGCCAAACCCCGCTGAAACCCATGCCCACGACGAAGAACAAGACGCCCAAAGCCCCCAAGACCCGCCCGATCACGGTCGACGAACTCTGGAAGTTCGAGCGCCTCGGCGCGCCCAGCCTGAGCCCCGACGGCGCCCAGGCCGTGGCCTCGCTGACGCGCTACTCGATGGACGAGAACAAGGCCTCGTCGCAGCTGTGGCTGCTGTCGACGCTGGGCGGCGAGCCCCGGCCGCTCACGGCCAGCGGCGACAAGGACGGCGCGCCGCGCTTCAGCCCGCGTGGCGACCTCGTCGCCTTCACCGCACAGCGCGAGCAGCAGGGCACCAAGGACAAGACCACGCAGCTGTACCTGATCGCGCCCGACGGCGGCGAGGCCCGCCGCGCCGCGACGGTGGCCACCGGGGTCGGCGCCTTCCGCTGGTTCGCCGACGGCCGGCGCATCGCCTTCCTGAGCTGGGTCTGGCCCGAGCTGAAGGGCCACAAGGCCCAGGCCGAGCGCCACAAGCAGTTTTCCGAGCGCAAGGAAACCGGCTACGTCACCAGCGAGGCGCAGTACCGCTTCTGGGACCACAACCTGCCGATGGGCCGCGTGGTGCACCTGCACCTGCTCGAGCTCGGCAAGGACGGCACCGAAGGCAAGGTGCGCGACCTGTTCGAAGGCACGCCCTACGAGCTGCCGCGGGCCGACCCCAGCGCCGAGCACTTCGACGTGTCGCCCGACGGCCGCAGCCTGGTGTTCTGCTTCGACCCGGCCCCTGAAAAGCGCATCGACGGCCGCTCCGCGCTGGTCGAGCTCGACCTGAAGACGGGCCACTTCACGACCCTGCTGCAGGACACGGCCTGGGACTTCGCGGCACCGCGCTACAGCCCGGACGGCCAGCGCATCGCCTTCACCGCCCAGCACGTGGGCCTGAAGCACACCATGCCCTCGCAGCTGGCGCTGCTGGAGCGCCAGGGTGCCGGCAAGGGCAAGGGCAAGAGCAAGGCCAAGGCCACCCAGCCGCGCTGGGAAGTCGTCAGCGCCGAGTGGGACCACGAGGTGCAGACGCCGCTGCAATGGGAAAACGACGGCAGCGCGCTGCTGTTCCCGGCCGAGCAGCAGGGCCGGCGCCACCTGTGGCGCTTCGACCTGGCCGACCGCCGCGCCGAGGTGCTGGTGAAGGGCGGCTGGCTCGGCGGCTTCGACAAGGCCGCCGGCACGCTGGTCACGCTGGCCGACTCGGCCCTGCACCCGGCCTGGCTGACGGCCCATCTGCCGGGGTCCGAGCCGCGCCGCATCGAGCGCTTCAACGACGAGCTGATGGCGCAGCTCTCGCTCGGCGGCGTCGACGAGGTCTGGTTCGCGGGGGCGGACGCTGCCGGCAGCGGCACCGGCGACCCGGTCCAGATGTGGCTCACCTACCCGCCCGGCTTCGACCCGAAGAAGCAGTACCCGGTGATGCACAGCATCCACGGCGGCCCGCACACCGGCCCGGGCGACAACTGGCACTACCGCTGGAACACCCACGTGTTCGCAGCCCAGGGCTACGTCGTCGCCAGCGTCAACTACCACGGCAGCTCGGGCTTCGGCAACGCCTTCCTCGACAGCATCACCCACCGCTGGGGCGAACTGGAGCTGCAGGACATCGAACGTGCCACCGACTGGCTGCGCCGCAAGCCCTGGGTGGCGCGCGACCGCGTCTTCGCCACCGGCGGCAGCTACGGCGGCTACATGGTGGCCTGGATGAACGGCCATGTGAAACCCGGCCGCTACCAGGCCTACGTCTGCCACGCCGGCTGCTTCGACTGGGTGGGCATGTTCGCCGACGACGCCTACACCTGGCATGCCAAGGAACTCGGCGCCTGGTACTGGGACGACATGGCGCGCGTGCACACGCAGAGCCCGCACGCCTTCGCGAAGAACTTCAGCACGCCGACGCTGGTGATCCACGGCGCGCTGGACTACCGCGTGCCCGATGCCCAGGGCCTGGCCTACTACCACACGCTGAAGGCCATGAACGTCGATGCCCGGCTGCTGTGGTTCCCGGACGAGAACCACTGGATCCTGAAGCCGCGCAACAGCCGGCTCTGGCACGAGGAGTTCTTCGGCTGGCTGGCGGCGCACGACCCGGGCCGGCGCCCGGCGAAGCCGGCGACCGCGCCGCGCAAGACCCGCAAGCCGCGCTGACCCGCCGCTGATCAGCGCCGCTGCGCCCCGGGGGCTCCAGCAGGCTCCGGGGCCTCGGCCGGCTCGATGCGGTCGCGGCCGCCGTGTTTGGCGGCGTACAGCGCGCGGTCCAGCCGCCGCTGCAGCGCGTCGCTGCGCTCGCCCTCGGCCGCCAGCGCCACGCCGATGCTGGCGGTGACGGCCAGCCGCTGCCCCTCGTGCTCGACGCGCAGCGCACGGATCGCCTCCAGCAGCCGCTCGCCCAGCTGCCAGGCGCCTTCGGCATCGGTGTTGGGCAGGATCAGCACGAATTCCTCGCCGCCCACCCGCGCCGCCACGTCGGTGACACGGGCACGGTCGGCCAGCAGCAGCGCCACGGCGCGCAGCACCGCGTCGCCGGCGGCATGGCCGTGGCGGTCGTTGACGGCCTTGAAGTGGTCGATGTCCAGCGACAGCAGCGCCAGCGGCGTGCCGTCGCGGCGCTGGCGCGCCCGCTCCGCCACCAGCCGCAGCTCGAGCGCGCGGCGGTTCAGCAGGCTGGTCAGCCCGTCGTGCTGCGACAGGTGGCGCAGCTTCTTCACCAGGCGCAGCACCACCATCGCGCCCATGCCGAACTGCAACGCCATGGCCAGCACCATGAAGGCCAGCGCAAACGCCAGCTCGGCCGGCGAGCCACGTTCCAGCGCCGGGCGGCCACCGCCTGCCAAGGCCCCGGCCGCCCGGGCCACGAACGACAGGCAGACCAACCACAGCGGTACCGAGCAGGCCAGCGCCGCGCGCAGGCCGAACTCGCTGCGCAGCCGCGGCCAGGTGTGGCGCAGGGTCATCACGATCAGCAGCCCCATGCCGGTGACGGTGAGGACCACGATCCAGACGTAGTTCGGCGTCGGCACCGCCGCCGCCAGCACGACGGCCAGGGACGTGCCGGTGATGGCCACCGCCTGGCGGTCGTCCAGCGGTGCGCGCACAAACACCCGCAGGCCGCGGCAGACCAAGGCCATGCCGAAAAGGTTCAACAGATTCGGCAAGGCGGCGCCGATCCCATCGGGCAAGAAGCTGCGGGCCACCACCGCAGCCACCCCGGCCGCCATCGTCAGCGTGCCCCAGCCCCAAAGGCCCGCCGCCCGCGGTGCCATGCCGACACGGGCGAGCGTGAGCCAGACCAGGGCGAAAAACACCTGCTGGACGACGTACACGGCCAGGACGGTCTGGATCGGGGACATAGCCTGCGGAGCGCCGGCGAACCGTGCCGACTGCCCCACAATGGCGATATCGGACGCAGTCCCATGCTGATCAACTTCTTCTACACGCTGCGCGCCGCCAAGCTGAAGGTCTCCGTGAAGGAGTACCTGACGCTGCTGGAGGCGCTCGAAGCGGGCGTCATCGGACCCTCGGTCGACGAGTTCTACGTGCTCGCGCGCACGGCGCTCGTGAAGGACGAGACGCAGTTCGACAAGTTCGACCGCGCCTTCTCGGCCTACTTCAAGGGCGTGGAGTTGCTCGCCGACTTCACGAAAGAGGTCCCGCTGGACTGGCTGCGCAAGACCCTGGAGCTGGAGCTGACGCCCGAACAGAAGGCGCAGATCGAGAAGATGGGCTGGGACGAGCTGATGGAAACGCTGAAGAAGCGTTTCGAGGAACAGCAGGAACGCCACGAAGGCGGCAACCGCATGATCGGCACCGGCGGCACCAGCCCCTTCGGCGCCTATGGCTACAACCCGCAAGGCATCCGCATCGGCCAGGCCGGCGGCCGCAACAAGAGCGCCGTCAAGGTCTGGGACCAGCGCGCCTACAAGGACTACGACGACAGCAAGGAGCTGGGCACGCGCAACATCAAGGTCGCGCTGCGCCGGCTGCGCCGCTTCGCGCGCGAAGGCGCCGAGATGGAGCTTGACCTCGACGGCACCATCCGCGGCACGGCGGCCAACGCCGGGCTGCTGGACATCCGCATGCAGCCCGAGCGCCACAACAAGGTCAAGGTGCTGCTGCTGATGGACGTGGGCGGCACGATGGACGAGCACATCCACCGCGTCGAGGAGCTGTTCTCGGCCGCGAAGAGCGAGTTCAAGCACCTGGAGTTCTTCTACTTCCACAACTGCGTCTACGACTTCGTCTGGAAGAACAACCGCCGCCGCTTCAGCGAGAAGACCGCCACCTGGGACCTGATCCGCGGCTACAACAAGGACTGGAAGCTGGTGCTGGTGGGCGACGCGACCATGAGCCCCTACGAGATCCTGCAGCCCGGCGGCAGCGTCGAATACAACAACGAGGAGGCCGGCGCCGAGTGGCTGCAGCGGCTCACCAACGCGTTCCCGAAACACGCCTGGATCAATCCCGAGCCCCAGGGCGTGTGGGGTTACCGGCAGAGCATCGCCATCGTGCAGCAGCTGGTCGGCCAGCGCATGTTCCCGTTGACGCTTGCGGGGCTCGAAGGCGCGATGCGCCTGCTCAGCAAATGAGTCGGCCGGTCGCGGGCCGCGGCAGTGGGCTGGCGGGGGTGCTGCTCGGCGCGCTGATGCTGGGCGCCCTGGCGCTCGGCGGCTGCGCGTCCTCGCCCGAGCAGGCGGCGCCTGCCGCGGCCGAAGGCGCGGCCTCGGCACCGGCCGAGGCCTTTCTGCTCGTCTCCGAGGCCGAGTTCGAGCAGCAGTCGCCGACGCTGGGCGTGCGCCTGGTCATCGAGGCGCCGGCGCCGCTGAAGGCGCTGCTGGAGCGCCATCTGGACGTGATGCGGCTGGGCGCGATGGCGCGCGACGACGTGGACGACACCGAATGGGCACGGCTGATCGACGCCAGCCCCTCGCAGGTGCGCCAGCTGCTGCAGACCGAGGGCTACTTCGCGCCCGTGGTGCGCATCGAACGCACGCCGGGCCGTGGTGGCCGCGAGCTCGACGTGGTCCGGCTCAGCGTCGAGCCCGGTCCGCAGGCGACCATCTCGCGCGTCACGCTGCAGATCGACGGCGACCTCGAACGCGATGCCGAGGGTGGCGACACCTATGCCTCGCAGGTGCGCGCCGACTGGGAGCGCGCCTGGGAGCTGCCGACGGGCGAGAACTTCCGCAACGACGACTGGAACAGCGCCAAGGCCGGTGCGCTGTCGCGGCTGCGTGCCGCGGGTTATGCCACCGCGGCCTGGTCGGGCACGGCCGCGGCGGTGGACCTCGAGAACAACACCGTGCGCCTGTTCCTGGTGGCCGACAGCGGGCCGCTGTTCCGCGTGGGCCGGCTGCAGATCGAGGGCCTGGTCGCGCAGGACGAGGAGACGGTGCTCAACCTGGCCAGCGTCGACGTCGGCGAGCCCGTCACCGAGACCCTGCTGCTGGACTTCCAGGACCGGCTGCAGAAGTCGGGCCTGTTCGAAACCGTCGCCGTCGTGCTGGAAGCCGACCTGGCCAAGGCCGCCAGCGCCGACCTGCTGGTGCGGCTGCGCGAGGCGCCGCTGCAGGTCTACACCTTCGGCCTCGGCGTCAGCGCGAACACCGGCGCGCGCGCCTCGGTCGAACAGGTGCTGCGGCGCCCTTTCGGCCTGCCGCTGTCGAGCAAGCTGAAGGCCGAGATCGGCGAACTGCGCCAGGCCTTCGACGGCGAGATCAGCACGCGGCCCGACGAGCGCCTGTACCGCAACCTGCTCGGCGGCGCGATCGAGCGGCTGCGCTCCGACAGCGACGTGGTGCTGTCGCAGCGTGTGCGCCTGGGCCGCACGCAGGACACGCAGCGCATCGAGCGGCTGGTGTACGGCGAGTGGGAACGTTCGAGCCGGCGCATCCATGGCGGCGACCGCAGCGACGCCGTCGCCGTGTCCATCAACCTGCACGGCAGCTGGCGCAACCTCGACAGCATCGCGCTGCCGACCGACGGCGAGTCGCTGTCGGTGCAGCTGGGCCTGGGGCGTGCACACGGCACCAACGCCGTCACCGGCAACTTCGGCCGCAGCTATGCGCGGCTCACCGCCTACCGGCCGCTCGGCCAGTCCTGGTACGGCCAGGCGCGCATCGAACTCGGCAAGGTGTTCCTGGAGCCGGGCATGGTGGTGCCGGAGTCGCTGCGCTGGCGGGCCGGCGGCGACGAGTCGGTGCGCGGCTACAGCTACCGCGAGCTGGGGCCGGTGATCGACGGCGTGGTCTCGGGCGGCGACGTGGTCGCCACCGCCAGCTTCGAGCTGGCGCGGCCCTTCCTGGCCTCGATGCCCTCGCTCTGGGGCGCCGTCTTCGTCGACGCCGGCAACGCCGCGATGAGCTTCGGCGAGTGGAAGCCGCGCTACGGCTTCGGTTTTGGCGTGCGCTGGCGCAGCCCGGTGGGCCCGCTGCGCCTGGACCTGGCCTGGCCGGACGACTCGAACCGCCCGCGCCTGCACTTCAGCATCGGCATCGCCTTCTGATGACCTGCCCCACCTGAGCGGCAATGGACGACGCCAAGCCCGACACCTCCGCCACCCCGCTGCCGCCCTCGGCCCATGCCGACGGCGCGGCGCATCCGTGGCAGACGGCGCTGGCCGCGCTGTCGCCGCTGGTGTGGGTGCTGGCGCTGCTGGCGCTGGTGGCGGCGCTGATCGCGGGCGGCACCGGCTGGCTGTTCGGCAGCGAGGCCGGCGCGCGCTGGGCGCTGGCGCAGGTGCCGGGGCTCGAGATCCGCGGCTGGCGCGGTTCGCTGCTCGGCGAGCGCTGGCAGGCCGAGCAGCTGCGGCTGCGCTTCGGCGCCGATGCCGGCGAGATCGTCATCGACGACATCGACGTCGCCGGCCTGCGCTGGCGCTGGAAGCCCGAACCCTCGGCCTGGGCCGGCCTGCACATCGGGGACGCCCGCATCGCCACCGTCACCGTGCGCAGCGGGCCGCCGGCCCCGGCGCCGAAGCCGGTCACGCTGCCGGCCAGCATCACCGCGCCGCTGGCCTTCACGCTGGCCTCGGCGCGCATCGGCACGCTGCAGGTCGACACCCTGCCCGCCGTCACCGGCGTCGAGGTCGACGAGGTGGTGTTCGACCCGCGCCCCGGCGGCGCCCACCGCATCGGCCGCCTCGCGGTGGTCACCGCCGGCGTGCGCGCCGAAGCCTCGGGGCGTGTCGGCACCACCGCCCCGCTGCCGCTGGCCGTGAAGGCCACGCTGGCGCCGGCGCCCGGCAGCACGCTGCCGCCCTGGCTGGCCGAACTGAGCCTGGGTGGCGACGCGAGCCGCAGCCTGCTCGACGCCCAGCTCACCGGGCCACCGCCGGCCACGCGCGGCACCGAGCGCGCCACGGCCACGCTCAAGGCCACGCTGACGCCGCTCGAAGCCTGGCCGCTCGAACGCCTGGCACTGGCCACGCGCGCGCTCGACCTGGCTGCGCTGCACGCCGACGCGCCGAGCACGCGGCTCGCCGGCGAAGCCACGCTGGTGATGCACTCACGCGAGGCACCGGCCTCGCTGCGGCTGGACCTCACGAACAGCGCGCCCGGCGCCTGGTCGGCCGGCCGCCTGCCGGTGGGCAAGCTGACGGCCGACCTGGGCGGCAACCTGGCCACGCCGGACCGCATCGACATCAGCCGTGCAGAACTGGTGCTGGCCGACGCCCACGGCGAAGCCGGCCGCCTCACGCTCGGTGGCCGCTGGCTCGGCCCGCAGCTGACGCTGGACGCGCGGCTGCGCCAGCTCGCGCCGCAGCGGCTGGACCCGCGCGCCCCCGCCATGCAGCTGGACGGCCCGCTCAAGCTGTCGCTCACCGGCCTGCCCTCGCCCGACCCGGCCGCGACGGCACCGCGGCCCGAGCCGGTCATCGGCCTGGAGCTCGACCTGGTCGGCCGCTTCGCCGACCGCCCCAAGCCGCTGCAGCTGGCGCTGCACGCCGAGGGCAGCGAACGCCGGCTGGTGGTGTCGCGGCTGCGCGCCAGCGCCGGCCCGGCCATCGCCGAAGCCCAGCTCTCGCTGGCCCGCAGCGGGCCCGGCCCCCGTGCCGACTGGCGGCTCGCCACCACCGGCAGCGTCGTCGACTTCGACCCGCTGCCCTGGTGGCCCGGCGAGGCCGACACGGCCTGGCGCCGCGGCCCGCACCGCCTGTCGGGCGGCTGGCAGTTCGACGGCCGGCTGCCGCCCAACGCCGCCGAGCTGGCGCCGCTGGAACTGCTGCACCGGCTGGCCGGCAACGGCGTGCTGCGGGTGCAGGACTCGCTGCTGGCCGGCGTGCCGCTGGCCGGTTCGGTGACGGTGGGCTACACCCAGGCTGCCGCACCGACCGCGGCGCTGGTGCGCGGCGACCTGCGCGTGGCCGGCAACCAGCTGCGGCTGGAAGGCCGCGCCGACCCGACCGGCCCCGGCACCGCCGACCACTGGACGGCCGAGCTGCAGGCCGACGCGCTGGCCGGCCTGGCGCCGCTGTTTGCGCTCGATCCGGCGCTCGCCGCCTGGACACCGCGGCGCGGCAGCATCGGCCTGGTCGTCAACACCACCGGCCGCTGGCCGGCCGTGGACGCCGAGCTGAACCTGCGCGTCTCGCAGCTGCAGGCCGGTGAGCTGCAACTGGCGCACGCACGCACCGCAGCGCGCATCGACAACCGCGGCACGCGCCGCGTGGCGGCAGACCTCGACCTCGGCGGCATCGTCTGGCGCGACCAGCGCGCCGACCACGTGCGCGGCAAGGTCGACGGCACGCTGGCCGAGCACCGTATCGAGCTCAACGGCGCCGCGCCGCTGCTGCCGCCGCCGGTGGTGCTGCAGCTGGCCGGCGTGGCGGCGCAGAGCGGCACGCGCGCGCAGATCGTGGCGCGCGGCGGCTGGACGGAGCTGCCGGCCGCTGGCAGCAGAACCGGCGCCGGCGGCGGTGGCCGCTGGCGCGCCGACATCGAACGCCTGCGCATCGGTGCCTGGGACGGCAGCCACGAAGACCAGCCGCCGGCCTCGGTGTGGATCGACGCGCAGGACCTCGCCGCGAGCCTGGAGTTCGACGCCGGCTTCGGCCTGCGCCGCGTGCAGACCGACGCCGGGCGTGTGCGCCTGGCCGACGTGCTGTCGCTGCGCTGGGACGCGGTGGAGCTGGACCTCGGCCGGCCGCGCACCGACTTCGCGCTGCGGGCCGACGTCGAGCCCTTCCGCCTGGCGCCGCTGCTGAAGCGGCTGCAGCCGGCCATCGGCTGGGAAGGCGACCTCACCGTCGCGGCGACGCTGGACGTGAAGGCCGGCGAACGCTTCGACGCCGAGATCGCGCTCGAACGCCGCAGCGGCGACCTGCACATCGCCAGCAGCGAAGGCCTGCTGCTGATGGGCCTGACGGACGTGCGCCTGGGCCTGGTCGCGCACGACGGCCGCTGGACCGTGACGCCGCAGTTCCGCGGCCGCAGCCTGGGCGAGATCGGCGGCACCGTGGTGCTGCGCACCAGCCCCGGCGCGCGTGTGCCGCCACGCGAGGCCGCCTTGTCGGGCCAGGTGCAGGCGCGGGTGGCCGATGCCGGCATCTGGGGCGCCTGGGTGCCGGCAGGCTGGCGGCTGGGCGGCGAGCTGTCGACCGAGCTGCAGCTGGCCGGCACGCTGGGCCAGCCGAGGCTGACGGGCGAATTGCGCGGCTCCCGCCTGTCGGTGCGCAACCTGCTGCAAGGCATCCACGTCAGCGACGGCGAGCTGGCCATGCGGCTGGACGGCGAACGTGCGCGTATCGAGCGCTTCACGCTGAAGGGCGGCGAAGGCACGCTGACGGTGGCCGGCGAAGGCAGCATCGCCGAGTCGCCGAGCGCCAAGCTCAGCTTCAAGGCAGAACGTTTCCGTGTGCTGGGCCGTGTCGACCGCCAGGTGGTGGCCAGCGGCGCCGCCGAGCTGCAGATCAGCCCCGACCGCGGCCGGCTCGAAGGCCGCTTCGCGGTCGACGAGGGCCTGTTCGATGCCGGCGCCGCCGACGCGCCCTCGCTCGACGACGACGTGACGCTGATGCGCCCCGACGACCCACGCGCCAACGGCAACGGTGCGGCCCAGGCGCCGCAGCGCAACTTCCAGCTCGCACTCGACATCGACCTCGGCCAGAAGCTGCTCATCAAGGGCCGCGGCATCGACACCGGCCTGCGTGGCGCGCTGCGCCTGACCACGCCGCAGAACCGGCTCGCGGCCAACGGCAGCATCCGCACCCACGAAGGCACCTACGCCGCCTACGGGCAGAAGCTGGAGCTGGAGCGCGGCATCGTCACCTTCACCGGCTCGCTCGACGACCCGCGGCTGGACATCCTGGCGCTGCGGCCCGACATCGACCTGCGCGTCGGCGTCGCCATCACCGGCACGGTGCAGGCGCCGCGCATCCGGCTGTTCTCGGAGCCCGAGATGAGCGACACCGAAAAGCTCGCCTGGCTGGTGCTGGGCCGCGAACCCGATGGCCTGGGCCGCAACGACACCGCACTGCTGCAGCAGGCCGCGCTGGCACTGCTGGCCGGCGAAGGCCAGGCGCCGACCGACCAGCTGCTGGGCCGCCTCGGCATCGACACGCTCAGCCTGCGCCAGGACGACACCGACGTGCGCGAAACCGTGGTCTCGCTCGGCAAGCAGCTGTCACGCCGCTGGTACCTGGGCTACGAACGCGGCATCAACGCCGCCACCGGCACCTGGCAGCTCATCTACCGCGCGGCGCAGCGCTTCACGCTGCGCGCGCAGAGCGGGCTGGAGAACTCGCTGGACGTGATCTGGACCTGGCGCTTCCAGGAAACGCCGCCCGATGCGGGCATGAGAAAATCGACGGTCGTGCCGCGCTGAGCCGCTGGAGTCGTCAGATTCCACGGCCTGCCGACTCGCCGTAGTTCAATGGATAGAACGGGCGCCTCCTAAGCGCCAGATGCAGGTTCGATTCCTGCCGGCGGGACCACCGACGGATCCAACGGCATTCGACAGCGCCCCGATCCGCTCTTGTTGAGAGCTGAAACTCTCGGAAATCAGTCCAACGAAAGCCGGAGCAGGCCGGTTGCATCCGGACTCAGTTGGGGGTAACTTCGGGGGTAGCAAAGCCAAGCATCGGCAAAGTTACCCCCATGCCAAGAGGCACACACAAGCCGCTGACCGAGAAGGGCATCCGCTCGCTGAAGGCGAGCGATTCGAAGCGGCGTCACTACGATTCCGCGGGCTTGTATTTGGAGCTGGCCAGCAGCGGCGGAAAGTGGTGGAGGTTCAAGTACCGACACGCCGGTAAGGAGAAGCTGCTGAGTCTCGGCGTCTACCCTCTGGTGGGCTTGGCCGAGGCCCGTTGCCGGCGAGACGCAGCTCGTGCACTGCTTGCGCAAGGACTGGACCCCAGTGCCGAGCGCAAGGCGGAGAGGCATGCCGAGCGCACGGCGGCCCTGAACACCGTGGAGGCCGTCACCATGGCCTGGTTGGCTCATCGCGAAGAGGCGTGGGCTGAGCGCACGCGAGACCGCATCGCTGCATCGCTACAAACCCATGTGTTCCCTCGCATCGGAAAACGCCCAATCGCCGAAGTCTCTGCTGCCGAGATCCGCGACACGGTAAAGGCCGTCGACGCTGGCGGCGCCCGAGAAACTGCCGGCCGGGTGTTTCAACGGCTGCAAGCAGTCTTCCGGTACGCCGTGCAGCACGACCTGTGCAGCCAGGATCCCACCTACGCCCTCAAGCCAGCAGAGATCCTGACGCCTCAGACAGTGCGGCACCGCGCTGCACTGTCTGAGCGTGATGTGCCAGCGTTCCTGTGCAAGCTGGACGCCTATGACGGCGACCCGAGCACCCGCAACGCGCTGGAGTTACTCATGCTGACCGCCACCCGCCCTGTCGAAACGCGCGGCGCGACCTGGAATGAGTTCGACGAGAGCAAGGCTCTGTGGCGCATTCCAGCGGAGCGAATGAAGATGAAGACAGAGCACCTGGTGCCCCTGTCCAAACAGGCGCTGGCCGTGCTCAAGCGGGCCCGCGCCTTGGCGTCAGAAGGCCTTGTGTTTCCCAGCCCCTACTACCCCAGCAAGCCGCTAAGCGACGGTACGCTGAACAGCGCCTTGGCCCGCCTGGGCTACAAGGGACGTGCGACCGCACATGGCTTTCGCTCGCTGTTCTCGACATCAGCCAATGAAGCAGGCTGGAGTAGCGACGCCATTGAGCGGCAACTGGCCCACGAAGAACGAGACGAGGTGCGGGGTGCCTACAACCGAGCGCTGATGTTGCCGGAGCGCATCAAGCTGATGACCTGGTGGGGCAAGCGACTCGACGAACTGCGCGGCGGCACACAGGCGCTGCCGATCGCGGGGGCATAGGAGCTCCGATGCTCAGTTGACTCTGGGCGACCGGCGTCGCAACGGCTATTGCGGCAAGGCGGCCACTCCGGATCTACTACCCTCCAGAGCGGCCTGACCACAACGTGCAACCCTGAAAGGACACGCAAATCATGGCTACCGAGACTGTAATCCCCGCCGGTGCCAAGTCGGCTCTGGAAATCTTCAGCGACAAGCAAGATCGCCTGTACGCCCTTGCCTCAACGCTCCTGGAGCGACTTGCGAATCTGCGCGACGCCAACGGCGAACTGCGAGACCCCGTGGCGGTGACCCTTGCCTCGATGATCGAAGACGAAGCATCCAGCACGGACGATCTGAGATTGGCGGCAGTGTCTCTTCGGGTTGCCGGCGCAGATGGGGGGTACACGCAGAGCACTATCTGCGGCGTGCCGATCAGCGTAGAGGCCAGCAAAGGCTGACGCAAGTCGTCGCGTTCGGTCACTGCCGCGTCCGGCGAGCTTGGTCGACATCATGCTGAGCGGCAGACGGCTGCAGCGCGATCTGGGGCTGGTTTCGCCAACGCGAGTCAAGCCCCATCCGCTGCACCTGCGCCTCGTGTGGGCCGCCCCGCAGTGACCTCTAAGCCCCCGATGACAGCCAACAGGATGGCCAAGGCAACGCTGGGGGACATGGATGGTGCTGTGACCTTAACTAGCGTCATGGGTGACATCTTCAAGCAGCTTGCGGTGCACAAGGCGCAGCAGAAGAGAGGAAGTCTCGCTCGGGAGCGGCGCGGGCTTAGGAGAGTCGCCGACAAACTGGACAAGGAAATCCGCTTTCTTGACGGTCTCGCGCCGGGCAGCGAGGCCTATCGTGAACACTCGATGGGCCTGGCCAAGGTACGCGACGCGATACTCGCTCGACTTGCGCGAATGCCCTTGCCGGGTCGCAACGACACCTTGCGCCACATTGCGGGCGTGCTGGTCCTCATCGGACAGAAATTCGGGCGTCGGCCAACCGCAACGCGCAACGGATGGGCCGTGAAGAGTCTCGCCCGGGTTTGTGAGCTTGCCGGCATGCCTCCTCTGGCGGAAGAAACGTTTCGCAGCGCGATTCGCGAGGCGCTAACCATCCTCGAGCACGATGAGCGTGTGACATCGATGGCTGAGTTCGTTCTGGCGTGCTGCGAGCTCCAAGCGATGGCCGAGGCACTCGGAAAGCAGCCGCACCCAGTTCGTCAAGGGTGAAATAGCTCGCAAGAAACCTGCCGCCGATTCACCCTAGGCGCGCACCCTGGCGCCTCCTAGGATCAATTGCATCCAATCAAACACGGCCGTGGAAAACGCGGACGCGGGTGCGATGAAAGCAGCAGATGTCACTTGGCTTCGTGGCCCGCAGTTGCGGCGCCGCTGGGGCGATATGGCGAACTCGACTTTCTATGATCGGCTCAACAAGGGCCTGATCCCGAGTCCCGAGTACCCGTTCGGAAACGCGACGCCGTACTGGCGCCTCAGCACAGTTGAGGCCCACGAGTCCCGCACGGTAGCCGTCCCACGCTGAGTGCTCGTGGTGGTGGTCCCACGACGCTCGGTGTCGTGCCGACGTGGAAAACGTCGGCCCCACGCTTTTCCAACGTTATCCCCTGCGACCACTCGCGGGCGAAAGGATGCGTGCGGATCCCGCCGCGCAGCGCCTCATCGTCATGAGGCCGCGCGGCACCTTCGGTCCCGTCGCTCGCGCTTTGCTGAGCGTGTGGGAGCGGCAGCCGTGCACGGTGCGCGATGCGGCGATGCAAGCCCAGGTGGGCATCGCCGTGGCTCGTGTGACTGCCAGCCGTCTGCTCCAGCGAGGCCTCTTGATCGAGCGCAAGCCAGGCCGGCGTGCCGTGTTAATGGCCGCTCCGCGCGAGCGCCACTCCGAACTGACAGCCGTGATGACGTCGTGGCGTGCTCCTTCAGTGAAGGAGCCGTGCCCATGACCTAGGCGTGCATCAGCGCTGTCCCCGCGCAATTGTTTGGGCCTGCATCGGCTGGCAGGGACGAGTAGACCGGGCGTACCGCTGTGGCCCGGCAAAACGCGGTAGCGAGCGGCCTGACGGCCGATGGGTGCAACTCCCAAGAGTCTCGCCGGGTGGCCTTGTCCGCTGCGCCCGGGGGTGTCGTCCGAGCTGACGGCACAGGCAGTGGCGCCGCGCAAGCGGCTGTGGGGCGGTCCCTCTGCTCTCGCGCGTTCTGCCGGGGGTAGGGGGGCCCTGTGTGGGACAGGTGGAACTTTGGAGGTATTCGGCAATGAAGCGCAACAAGCAGCTCCGGCTCTTCGAAGACACACCCCGGGCACCTGGCCGCACGCGTGGCCCCATAACCGCGCGCAAAGCACCTCCGCCAGCTGCGAGCCGGCGGGCCGTCGAAGTGCAGCACGAGCGCCCGAACACCGACACCAGCTCCATCCCAACACCGCGCGCTTGCCAGACGCAGGCCGGCCGAGAAGCGCGTCAACGCCTGTCAGCGCTTGCGGCATGCATCCGTGAGCGGCACCAGCCCCGTAGCCCGGGCCGTGACGAACCGACGCCGGCGGAAGGCCTCGCCAGTGCCACGAGCTGAAGCCAGGCGTTGCCCGCCAGAGGGGGGGGGGCGTCAGAAGTTCGGAAGCGCGGAGGCGGAAACCGCACCACCAGGCGATTTTCTGCGCGCATGAGTTTCCAGCTTTTTTTCCTGTGGGATACCCGTGAGCGATGAGCTGAACGTCTGCTGCCCGCGCTGCGGCCACACGCACGACGCCAGCGTGCAGCTTCGCCTGGCGAACGACCTTCACGCGCGCGCGGCCGAGCTGGAGCGGTCCCTGCGCGCCGCCGGGCATCGGGTCAGCGTCGGCGGCCTCACCAACGAGGCTGGCGCCGCGGCTGCCCTCGGCTTGTCCTCAGGCCACTTGCGCAACCTGGCCTGCTACGGCGAAGCGCCGGTGCCGCCGGTGCTGATTGCGCGCCGGCGTTGGTATCGGCTGCTCGACCTGGCTGCGCAGTTGCAGAAAACCGCATGAATGCGCTTGCGCTGTCATGGCGCCGCGTGCCCGACACGACCACGATGCCTGGACAACGCAACGTTCAATAGAAGGCCCTAAGCAATGCCCGTTTCTACGTTTCAAGCGCGCGAAGCACGTGACTTCGTGCGAACCGTCATCGCCCGAACCAAGGCCCCGAACCACGCCGGCGCGGTGGCACTGGCCGAACGGCGTTGGGGTCGCGACAGTCAAGCGACGATGCTGGTCAAGGCTGGCGTCCCTGGCGGCTCTGCCGGCGGCTGGGGTGGCGAGCTGGTGCAGCCTGGATCGCTGGAGTTCATGAGCTTTGTCAGGCCCATGACCATCCTGGGCCAGTTGGGCGGCCTGCGCCGTGTACCCCCTGATGTGCCTGTCGCTGCCCAGCTCAGTGGCGCCGTGGCCTTCTGGACGGGTGCCGGCAAGGCCACGCCGCTTAGCCGAGCCGCGTTCGAGCGCGCTCGGCTGCGAGCCCTGCGTACGGCCGCGTTGATCGTGGTCTCCGAGGAACTGCTGGACTCCGGCCCGGAAGGCGAAGAGCTGCTGACGCGAGATCTTGCCGCGGGCGTAGCCGAGGGCAGCGATCGCGCCTTCATCGATCCTGCGAACGCGGGAGTACCTGGTGAGATGCCGGCAGCCATCACGCACGACGCCCCAAGCGTTGTCAGCGTCGGCGATCTGGCCGCGGACCTGAGCGCTGCCTCGAGCCTGTTCGATGGCAGGTGGACGTCGGCCTCGCTGGTCATGCACCCGATGACCGCACTTCAGATCGCGCTCAGCGGCGGCGGATTGGGCCTGGTCTCGATGGTGGGGCCCCGCGGCGGTGAGATAGCGACGGTTCCTGTCGTCTGCAGCGAGAGCGTGCCCTTCGACTCCAATGGCGGCTTGGTCGCGTTGATCGACGCGAGCAGCGTTGTCGTTGCCGAGGGCGGCGCGTCAATCGCAAAGTCGGCCCACGGCGCCATCGAGATGAGCGACAGCCCGTCCGGCGATGCCGGCACACCGGCGGGCAGCACAACGCTGGTCAGCTTGTTCCAGACCGACTCGGTTGCGCTGATGGCTGACGTTCTCGTCAACTGGCGGCGTGCGCGTCCCGGGTCTGTGGTGACGATCACCGGCGCGAACTACGGGCAGGCAAGTTGATGGGCGCGCAAGAAGACACCACCGCTGCGGCAACCGCGACCGCACCCGAAGATCTAACCTTGGAGCAACGGCGAATGAGGCTCGTGCGCCTGGTCGACGACATGGCATCCAAGGCAACCGGCTCGCAAGTGCTGTTTCTCGGACAGATCGCTGGGCTACTGGCGAACCATGTTGTGTCGGCTGAGCACCAGGTCGAGCTGTTGAGCCGGCGGGTCGCGGAGTTGGAGGCCGGTCGGCTGATCTACCTCGGGCCGCACGAGAGCGGCCGAACTTATGAGCGTGGCTCCGTCGTCACTCACGGCGGGTCAATGTGGCACTGCGATCTTGGAACTGACACGCGCCCTCCAGGGGACTGCTGGACGCTGGCCGTGAAGGGTGCGCGATGAGTGACCTTGACGATGCAGCAGCCGATGACAACGCACCGGGGCGCACACCGCGATGGGTCGGCCCCATCCTTCGCCACAAGATGAGCGAGCTGCAGGCACGCGAAGCGCTTCTCGCCCACTACCGCATCAACTGCGCCGACGACCGCAGACGTTTGCGCGAGACGCTAGTGGCCGAAGGCATTCCGGAGCACCGAGCGGTCATGCTGGCCTCGCGCGTGTTTGAACTCGCCATCGGGAAGGCTGCCGATCAGCAGCTGCCGGGGATGCTGCGGGACATGGCAGCGACGGCGCCACGCGCGGCGCCGTGAGCTCGGGACCAACGATGCCCTGCATTCGCTACCGCCCGTCATCGACCGAAGCAGCTCCTGCATCGGAGCCGAATTCACAGCCAGAGGATTGCCAGTGGCCCACAGCCTGATCGTCGACCTGCTGATGCGCACCGGCAGCTTCGAAACTGACACGGCGCGCGCCGCGCGCACGGCCGATCGCCGGGCGAAGGAGATCGAGCGCTCCCTCAACGGGGCGGCCGCCAAGATCCGCGCCACTTTTGCGGGGTTGGGCCTGGGCATTTCGCTGGGCGCGATGATGCAGAAGTTCACCACCGAGACGGTGAACTTCCAGAACGAGCAGGCCCAGCTGGCCGCGGCGCTGAAGTCCACCGGCGAGGCGGCCGGCTACACGCAGCGGCAGCTCAACGAGATGGCGGCCGCGCAGGCCCAGGCCAGCCTGTTCAGCGAGGGCGACATCAACCGCGCGCAGGCGCGGCTGCTCAGCTACACCGGCGTCGTCGGCCAGGCGTTCCCGGAGGCCATGCAGGCGGCCATCGACATGGCCACGCGCATGGGCATGACGGTGGAGCAGGCCACCGAGACCGTGGGCCGCGCGCTGGACGTGCCCTCGCAGGGTCTCACGGCCCTGCAAAAGCAGGGCTTCCGCTTCACCGAAGAGCAGAAGAAGGCCGTGGAGCAGCTGGAGGCGACGGGCCGCGCCGCCGAGGCGCAGGCGATGATCCTCGACGGGCTGCACACCTCATATGGTGGTGCGGCAGAAGCTGCGCGCAACACATTTGGTGGGTCCGTCTCGGCGCTCAGGGAACAGCTGAACTCCCTGATGACTGGTGATATCGGAAGCCTCGATGGAGCGCGGGTCGCTGTCGACAATCTGACCAATGCTTTTGGCTCGGCCGAGACACGTGAAGCGTTCTCGGTTTTCAACGCAGGCCTCGCAACCGTCGTGGAGACTCTCGCCAATGGCTCAGCGGCACTAATGCGGCATCAACTGCTGGCCTTCGCGGTTCGCACCACATACCAAGCGCTCGCCATCAGCTGGGCCAACGTGACCTTCGTTGCGAGTGCGGTCGGGCGAGAGATTGGTGCAATCTCTGCGCAGCTTGCGGCTCTCGGACGAGGCGACATTTCTGGATTCAGAGCCATCAGCGATGCGGTCAAGGAGGATGGCGCGCGGGCACGGCAGGAGCTGGATGACTACGAGCGGCTCATCATGGGGTTGGGCGGCAACGGAAGCCCCGCCAGAGTTGAGCGCACCGGGGCGGTGTCGCGCGGTACGGCCTCTTACGGTGCCGACGACGAAGTTGCTTCCCTCGCGCGCCAGCGCGAGCAGGCGCTGGCCGCAACCCGCGCCGGCGCCGAGAACGCGCGGCGCATCCAGGCCTACACCGACAACCTGCAGCGGCAACTGCGGGCCACGCGCGAGCTGTCGGTGGCCGAGACGCTGCTGGCCGACATTCGGGAGGGTCACCTCACCGGCGCGACGGCTGCCGAGCGGGCTTGGTTGGCGGCGACCGCCGAGGAGATCGACCTGCGCACCGCCGAGCGGGTGGAGATCGAGGGCCGCGACCGCGCGTTGCGCGAAAGCCTACGTGCCCAGCACCAGGCCCGGCAGGCCGCCATCGCGCAGGTGGCAACGCTGGCGCAGTCCGTAGAGACGCCGCTCGAGCAGATGAAGCGGCAGCTGTCCGAGCTCAACGAGATGACCGCGCAGAACCCGCTGCTGGGGGGCAATGCGCAGCTGGTGGAGCGGCTGCGCAACAAGGTCGTCGACGACTGGCTGGCGGACATCAAGGAGGTATCCAGCGAACTGGACGCCTTTGGCAAGCGCTTCGCCGAAAACACGCAAGACCTCCTCGGCGACACGATCTACAACGCCTGGAAGGGCGACACCGACAACCTGCTCAAGCTGTGGGGCGACATGCTGCTGCGCATGCTGGCGCATGCGCAGGCCGCGAACCTGGCGCGGGCGCTCTTCGGCGAAGGCGCGCTGGGAGCGCTCGGCGGCGGCTGGCTCACGAGCCTTGGCTCGGCGGTGGGCCGGTGGCTGGGTGGTGGCTCCAACTTCGTGGGGCCGCCCATCGAGCTGGCGGGCACGCCCATGGCCACCGGCACCAACTACGTGCCGTACGACAACTTCCCGGCGCTGCTCCACCGGGGCGAGGCCGTGGTGCCCGCCGAATACAACCCGGCGGCTGGTGGCCATGGCGGTGGTCAGGCGCCGCATGTGGAGGTCAACGTCATCGGCGCGCCGGCTGGCGTGCAGTCGCAGTCCACGCGCCGTGGGGCTGATGGACGGACCATCGTCGATGTGGTGTTGCGGGCCGTCGCGGCCGATGTCTCGCAAGGTGGCGCTACCGCCCGCGGCATCAGCAGCCGCTTCGGCTTGAGCAGCGGCGCCGGCCTCACACGCCGCCGAGGTGGCGCCTAAGCAACAGACGTCGCCCGCCGCTTGCACTTGGCCCGCATCGCGTGGGCGTCTGCGGCGGCCGTTACCCACGATTGGCACACCTATCACTTGGGGGTAACTTTGGGGGTATCTCTAGCCGCTTTTCTGCGAATCTCCTAGGGAGTCAGATTCCTGCCGGCGGACCAGCCCCGCCGCCGGGCGGGCCACGGTGAAGCTCACCAGCAGGCCGGCCGGCGTACCATTGCGCAAGGCCACCTGGCCGCCGTGCGCCTCGGCAATCTCGCGCGCCAGCGCCAGGCCGAGGCCGGTGCCGCTGCGCTTGGTGGAATAGAACGGCAGCAGCGCCTGCGCCAGCACGGTCTCGCTCATGCCCGGCCCGCCGTCGGCAACCTCGAAGCGCCAGCCCTGGCGCGTGGCCGTCACCGCCAGCGTCACCGCATCGGGCGGGCCGCCGGCCTCGTGGGCGTTTTTCAGCAGGTTGATCAGCGCCTGTTCGATCTGCGCGGCGTCGAAGCTCCCCGGCTCGGCCGGCAGCTGGCCGAGCAGGCGAAAGGGCTGCTGCGCACGCAGGCCCTCGACAAACGGCGCCCAGGCCACCAGGCCCACGCGCGGTGCCGGCAGCTTGGCGAAGAGCGCATACCCTTCGATGAAGCCATGCAGGTGGCGCGCGCGCTCGCCGATGGTGGCCAGCACCGGCGCCACACGTTCCGGCTGGCCGCGCCGCAGCAGTTCTGCACCGCTGTGCGCCATCGACGAGATCGGCGCCAACGAGTTGTTCAGCTCGTGGCTGATGACCCGCAGCACCCGTTTCCAGGCCGCGACTTCCTCGCGCGACAGCTCGCGCGTCATGCGGCGGAACAGGTGCAGCCGGTGCGGCTGGCCCTGCAGGCGAAAGGCGCGCTGCAGCAGGTGGAAGGTCTCGTCGCTGCCTTCGAGCTCGACGCCGAACAGCGTGTCGCCGCCGTCCGCCACGGCCTGCTGCAGCGCCGGTGGCGCGGCGGCCATCAGCGCCGTCCAGGAGCGGCCTTCCAGGCTGCGGCCCTCGCCGAGCAGCTGGCGCGCTGCCAGGTTGGCGTAGACGATGCGGCCTTCGGCGTTGGTCAGCACCAGCGCCGCCGGCGTGTTCTGCACCACGGTGTCCAGCAGCAGCTCGCGCTGCGCCAGGTGCTGGCGCTGTTCGCGGATGGCCTGGCCGAGTTCGCCGTGCAACCGTGTGAGTTCACCGAACTCGTCGCGCCGCGTGCTCGACAAGGCGGCGCTGAAGTCGCCGTCGCGAAAACTCAGCACCGCACCTTCCAGCGTGCGCAGCAGCCGGCCCAGCGGGGCCATCAGCGCCGCGGCAAAGGCCCAGGCCACGCAGACCAGCAGCAACAACGCCGCGCCGAACAGCAGCGGGTAGCCGCTCCAGGGCGGCAGCTCGGTGAACAGCCGGTGCAGCGCAGCGCCCAGCACGGCCGCCAGCAGCAGCCCGAGCGCGATGCGCAGGCGCAGCGTCGGGCGGTAGGCCACGGTGGGCACGGTCGGGTTTCAGCGCGACGGCGGCTGCGTGGGCAGGCCGTAGCGGTCCATGCGCCGGTACAGGCCCTGGCGCGACAGCCCCAGCGCCGCGGCAGCACGGCTGACCACGCCCTGGGCCTCGGCGAGTGCGGCCACCACGGCCTCGCGGCTGGGCTCGTCGAGGTTGCGCAGCGCAGGCGATGAGGACGACGGCGTGGCCGCCGCCGGCAGGGCGAGCAAGGCCGGCGTGACCGGACCACCACCGGCCAGCAGCGCCGCACGTTCGATGGCGTTTTTCAGCTCGCGCACATTGCCGGGCCAGGCATGCGCCAGCAGCGCCTCTCGGGCCGCTTCGTCCAGCACCGCGCGACCGGCCAGAAAGTGCTCGGCCAGCGGCAGGATGTCGTCGCGCCGTTCGGCCAGCGGCGGCAATTCGAGTTCGATCACGGCCAGCCGGTAGTACAGGTCTTCGCGGAAGCTGCCGGCGCGCACCATGGCCTTCAGGTCGGCGTTGGTCGCGCTGAGCACCCGCGCGCTGCTGCTCAGCGTGCGGTTGGAACCCAGCCTTTCGAAGCGGCCGGTTTCGAGCACCCGCAGCAGCTTCACCTGGCCGGCCAGCGGCAGGTTGCCGATCTCGTCGAGGAACAGCGTGCCGCCGTCGGCAGCTTCGAAGCGACCGGCGCGCGCCTTGCGGGCACCGGTGAATGCGCCGCTGTCGGCGCCGAACAGCTCGGCCTCGATCAGCTCGCCCGGCAAGGCCCCGCAGTTCACCGCGACAAACGGGCCGGCGGCGCGGTCGGAGTTGGCGTGCACCACGGCCGCCACCCGCTCCTTGCCGCTGCCGTTGGGGCCGGTGATCAGCACCGGCAGCGTCGAACGCGCCACCTGGCAGGCCAGCTCCAGCGTGCGCGCCATGGCTTCCGACGCGAAGACGATGCCGCCCAGGTCGTGCCGCGCCGCCAGCGCGTCGCGGCGCGCACGGCGCTCTTGCCGCAGCCGCGCCATCTCGCGGTTGTTCTGGCCCAGCTCCAGCAGGTTCTGCACGGTGGCCAGCAGCTTGGCGTCGTCCCAGGGCTTGGCCAGGTAGTCGGCAGCGCCGGCCTTGACCAGCTGCACCGCGGCCTCCAGCCGCGTCCACGCCGTGAGCAGGATCACCGGCAGGTCGGGCGAGCGCTCGCGGATGGCGCGGAACAGCGCCACGCCTTCTTCGCCCGACGTGGTGTCGGCGCTGAAGTTCATGTCCTGGATGACCAGGTCCACCGGCTCGCGCGCCAGCAGCGCCAGCCCCTGCTCGGGCGACAGCGCGCGCTGGCTGGCGATGTCGTTGAGCGAGAGCAGCAGGGCCAGCGCTTCGCCGACAGCCGGGTTGTCGTCGATGATCAGGACGCTGCCGTGCATGGCGGCGCGAGCATACCAATCAGCTGCGCAGCGCCTGCACCGGCGGCAGGGCCGCGGCGCGCAGCGCCGGCGCGAGCACCGCGATCTGGCCCAGCAGCAGCAGCGCCAGCGCCGCCACCGGCAGGTACACCAGCGGCAGGCGCGGCAGCTCGTACAGCCGCATCAGCCACAGGCTCAGGCCCATCGCGGAGGCCAGCCCGATCGCGACGCCGACGCCGGACAGCATGAAGTTCTCGAGCTGGAAGTAGCGGCGGATCTGCCCGCGCGTGGCGCCCAGCGCGCGCCGCGTGCCGATCATGCGCGTGCGCTGCTGCACCCAGAAGCTGGCCAGGCCGACGATGCCCAGCGCCGTCACCAGCATCAGCGCGACGATCACGCCGCCCATCAGCCAGACCATCGAGCGGTCCTGCGCGTAGTAGCGCGCGCGCATCTCGGTGAGCGTGCGGCCTTCGCTGATGATGCGCGTGCCGTCGATGCGCGCGAGCGCCTCGCCCGCGGCCTTCAGCACCGCCGCGTGCTGGCCGGGCTCCACCCGCAGCACGTACTGGCCGCCGCGGTAGGGCACCTTGATCGGGAACATCATCGCGTACTCGAGCCCGTTGTTGCCGCGGCCCGGGTACGGGTGCGGCAGCTTCTCGACCACGCCGACCACGGTGAGCGCGGTGTCGCCGAACACGTACATCTGGTGGCCCAGCGCCGACGCGCCCGGCCACAGCCGTTCGGCCAGCGCGCGGTTGATGATGACCTGGCCCACCGGCACGCGCTCGGCGGCCTGCACCACGCTCTGCAGGTGGTATTCCTCGGGCTGGAAATCGCGCCCTTCGACCAGGCGCAGGCCCAGCGTGGCCAGGCTGTCCTCGCTGGCCGAGTAGTTGGTCGCGACGACACGGTCGCCCTGCTGGCGGCCGGGCTGCAGGCTCACGCCGCTGTTGTTGCTGCTGTTGCCGTAGGCGATCTGGTTCAGCAGTGCCGCGCTCTTCACGCCCGGCAGCGCCTTCAGCGCGGCCAGGTCGAGCGCGGTCACGTCGTCGACCTGCGGCGTCGAGACCGTGCCGCGGGCGTTGATCGTCACCAGCTCGGCCTCGGCGATGCCGGTGTCGCGGTTCAGCGTGGCGAGCCGCGTGCCGATCAGGTGCGCGGCGTTGGAGACGATGGCCGCGGTGAGCGCGACCTCGAGCACGATCAGGCAGGCCGCGGTCTTGTGGCGGCGCAGCGTCGAGAGGATGGGCATCAGGTCCATGGCGGGTTCTCCTTCACTGCGTCTTCAGCTGCTGCGCCGGCGTCACGTGCGCGGCGCGCCAGGCCGGCAGCAGACCCGCCAGCAGGCTGGCCAGCAGTGCCAGCACCAGGGTCAGCGCCAGCATGCTCCAGTCCATCTGCGCCAGCGCCGCGTAGGGCGCCGGGCTGGCCCGCACCAGCCACAGCCCGCCCCAGGCCAGCACCAGGCCCAGCAGGCCGCCGGCCAGGCCCAGCGCACCGGCCTCGACCAGGAACTGGCCGAAGATCGCGCGCCGCGTGGCGCCCAGCGCGCGCCGCACGCCGATCTCGCCGCTGCGGCGCAGCGTGCGCGCCAGCAGCAGGCCCACGGTGTTGACCAGGCACACGAGCAGGAAGCCGAAGGCCAGCCACATCTGCAGCCGCACGTCGCCCGGCAGCACCTCGCGGTGCACCAGGTGGTCGACCACGTTGCGCAGCCGCACGTTGGTCGGGCGCTCGAAGCGGCCGGCGGCACGCTGCGCCTCGCTGTACTGCACGAGGTAGTCGCGGAAGGCCGGGGCCTCGTCCGGCGAGTCGAACTCCACCCAGTACTGCAGCCAGGCGCAGCTGGCGTTCAGGTCGTGCGGGCTGCCGCTGCGGCGCTCGCCCCAGCAGTCCATGTTGCCGGCGGTGCCGAAGCCGAAGCCCATCGCGGTGGACAGCGGCAGGTACAGATCGGCCGCCTGGGCGTAGGCGCCCATGCTGGTGTCGAAGTAGTGCGGGGCCGGGCGCCAGTCGTCGAGCACGCCGACCACGCGCATGCTCTCGCGCCGCACCAGCACCTCGCGGCCGACGCTGTTTTCGCCGCCGAACAGCTTGTCGTTCAGCGACTTGGACAGCACCACCACACGCGCGCGCTCGGCGTCGGCCTTGGCGTCCCAGCCGCTGCCGTGCAGGAACGGGGCCTCGAACATCGGGAAGAAGTCGGCCGTCGTCACGCGGCTGCGCTCGAAGGCGGGCTTGATGCCGGCGGCTTCGGTCTGCACCGGCAGGAAGCTGCCGCTCATCGCCACCTGGCGCTTGGCACGCGCGTCGCGCAGCAGCGCCTCGGCGTCGAAGCGCGAGAGCTGCAGCGTCGGCTCTTCGCCGGGGCGGAAGCCGTTCATGTCGCTGGCGTCGATCTGCACGTCGAACAGGCGCGCGCTCTTGTGCGGGATCGGGTCGCCGGACAGCACGTGGTAGACCGTCAGCGTGGTCATGCAGGCGCCGATGCCCAGGCCCAGGGCCAGCACCATCAGCAGGCTCAGCGCGCGGGCGCTGCGCACGCTGCGCCGGGCCAGGTCGAGGTAGTAGAGGAACATCAGCGATCTCCTTGCAGCAGCGCGTTCACGGCGGCCAGCTCGGCCACGCCGAGGCTGCCGGCGGCCTGCTGCAGCAGCAGCCGCGCCAGCACATAGCCGTGGCGCGCCTGGTCATGGGCATTGCGGGCCTGGGACTGCGTCTGGATGGCCAGCAGCAGGTCGGTGTTGGATCGGGTGCCGAGCGCCTGGCCGCTGCGCGTGGCTTGCAGCGCACGTTCGGCGGCGGCCATGGCCACGGCGGTGGTGTCGAGCAGCCGCGCACCGGCGTGCACGGCCTGGACCTGGGCCCGCGTTTCGCGCTCGGTGGCCCGGCGCGCGGCTTCGAGCTCTTCGCGCGCGGCGTCGCGCTGCAGGCCGGCCTGGCGCACGGCGCTCTGCGTCGCGCCGCCGGCGAACAGCGGCACGTTCAGGCGCACGGCCAGCAAGGAGCGGCTGCGGCCGCGGTCCAGCTCGGCGATGCCAGGGCCGCCGGAACGGCTGGTGTCGAAGCTGGCGCTCAGCGTCGGCGCATGCGCGGCACGCGCCACGCCGATGCGCTGCTCGCCGGCTTCCAGCACCTGCTGCAGCGCCTGCAGCGCCGGGTTGCCGGCCAGCGCGCGTCCGACCCAGGCGGCCGCATCGGCGGGCTGCGGCGGCAACGCCGGCAGGGCCGCCGCCAGCGGCCGCAGCGCGCCCGGCTCGCGGCCGGTCAGCTGCGCCAGCGCGGCACGCGCATCGGCCAGCGCCTGCTCGGCCACCACGGTGCCGCCCTGCGCCAGCGCGTGGTAGGTGCGGCTCTGTTCGACATCGACCTGCGCCGCCAGCCCGGACTCGAAGCGCGACTGCGCCTGCGCCACCTGCGTGGCGAAGGCGGCCTCGTTGGTGCGGGCCGTGGCCAGCTGCGCCTCGGCCGAGAGCAGGCCGAAGTAGGCCCGTGCCACGCGCGCGGCCAGCGCCTGCTCGGCGGCCTGCACACGTGCGTCCTGCGCCGATTCCAGCGTGCGCTCGGCGTCGAGTGCGCGCAGCCGGCCCAGGTCGAACAGCACCTGCGACAGGCTCGACACGAGTTCCTGGCTGCGGCCGCCACCGTCCTGCGGGCGGCGCTCGGTGGCATCGAGCTGCCAGCGCGGCAGCAGCGCCGCGCGCGCCTGCACGGCGGCCTCGTGCTGCACACCCCGCTGCGCCGCGGCCGCGGCCAGCACCGGATCGGCAGCGCGTGCCTGCTCGTAGATGCCGAGCAGGTCGTCGGCCGCCCGTGCATCGGCCGCGCGCGCGTCCACGCTCGCCAGCAGCAGGCCGGCGAGCATCAGCGCCAGCGCGGCCAGCACCGGGGCGTGCATCCGCATCCAGGGCATCGCTTGCATGCCGGGCTCCGCCATCACCCGCTTCAGGCCGCCGCCGGCACGCTGCGCAGCAGCGCGGGGTCGGCACGCAGCTCGGCCGCGATGTCGACCACCTGGCCGTCGATGACGTGCACGTTGCGCTGCGCGCGCGCGGCCAGCTGCGGGTCGTGCGTGACCATCACGATGGTCGCGCCCTCGCGGTGCAGTTCCTCCAGCAGCTCCATCACGCTGCGCGCCATGTGGCTGTCGAGGTTGCCGGTGGGCTCGTCGGCCAACAGCAGCCGCGGCTGGCCGGCCAGCGCGCGGGCGATGGCCACGCGCTGCTGCTGGCCGCCGGAGAGCTCGTTCGGATAGTGCTTGGCGCGCGCCGACAGGCCCACACGCGCCAGCGCCTCGGTGGCGCGGCGGCGGCGCTCGGCGGCCGGCAGGCCGCGGTAGCGCAGCGGCACCTCGATGTTGTCGAGCACGTCGAGGTCCGGGATCAGGTTGAAGGCCTGGAAGATGAAGCCGATCTTCTCGTTGCGGATGCGCGAGCGCGCGTCGTCGCCCATGCCGCTCACGTCGACGCCGTCGAGTTCGTAGCGGCCGCTGGTGAAGGCCTCGAGCAGGCCGGCGATGGTCAGGAAGGTGGTCTTGCCCGAGCCCGAAGGCCCGGTGACGGCGACGAACTCGCCGGCGCGCACCTCGAGGTCGAACTGGCGCAGCGCATAGGTCTCGACCATCTCGGTGCGGTAGACCTTGGCGAGCGATTCCATCTTCAGCATGGCACTTCCTTGCAAGGGATTCAGGGGATCAGCGGGTTCAGGGGATTCACGGCGCGAGGCCGACACGCTCTTCGTTGCCGAAGGCGGCGGCGCCGGAGATCACGACACGCTCGCCGGCCACCAGGCCTTCGAGCACCTCGACCTTGGCCAGGCTCTGCGCGCCCAGGCGCACCACGCGGCGTTCGGCGCGGCCGTCCTTGACGACGTAGACGATGCGCCCGCCGCCTTCGTCGACGAAGCTGCCGCGCGGCAGCGTCAGCACCTCGTCGCGGCGGTCGAGCAGCACGCGCACGGCCAGGCGCTGGTTCTGGCGCAGCTGCTCGGGCTGGGTACCGTCGAAGCGCAACCGTGCCGAGACCTCGTTGTTCACGACCTCGGGCGAGATCGAGCTGACGCGGCCGGCCCAGCGCTGGCTGCCGCTGCTGATCTCGCCGGGCATGCCCGGCTGCAGCTCTCGCGCAAAGCTCTCGGCCACCTGCATCTGCACCTCGAGCTGCGACAGGTCGACCACCGTGGCCAGCCGCGCATCGCGCGCCACCACCGTGCGGTCGGTGACGAAGAGCTGGCCCACCTGGCCGTCGACCGGCGAACGCAGCTCCAGCTCGGCCTGCTGGCGTTCCAGGTCCTGCACCTGCAGCCGCGCACGTTCCCAGGCCTGGCGCCGCGCCAGCAGCTCGAACTTGGAGGCGTCGTCGCGCAGGCCGAGCAGGTCCTGCGCCTGCTTCAGCGCCACCTGGGCGCGGGCGACGCCGTCGCGCGCCTGGTCCACCTGCTGGCGCGCCGTGGCGCCGGCCTCGAAGGCCTGGCTCTGGCGCGACAGCTCGTTCAGCGCCGTCTGGTGCGCGATGGTGGCGGTGTCCAGGTTGCCCTGGGCCACGGCGCGCTGCTGGCGCGCGTCGGCCTCGGCGCGCAGGGACTCGCTCTGCAGCGCGTCGGCATTGCTGCGCTCCTGCGCCAGCCGCGCCACGAGTTCGGGACTGGCGATGCGCAAGAGCGGCTGGCCGCGCTGCACGCGGTCGCCCGCCTGCACCAGCAGCGTCACGGTGCCGGCGTTGGCGGCGTAGAGCGTGGGGCTGACGGCGGCGACGACGCGGCCTTCGCCGGCCACGTCGCGCACCAGGCTGCCCCGCTCGACCGCGGCCACGGTGAGCCGGCCGAGGCTGAACGACTGCGAACTGGCCAGGCCGGCCAGCAGCTTCGGGCCCAGCCAGGCGAGCAGCAGCAGCGCCACGGCGGCCGCGGCCAGCCAGGGCAGCCGGCGGCGCCAGCCGGAGCGGGGCGCGAGCACGCGGTCCTGGCCCGAGGTGTCGCGGATGGGGTCGCCGGCAGCGGCGGCAAGGCGGGGTCGGTCGGTGTCCACGCCCAGAGATTTGCAACCCGCGTGCCTGCCCGGAGCAGGGGCTTGATTCCTTATGAATCAATCACTTGGAGCTCATCCCCCGGCGGTCTTCGGTGTCCGCGGACAGCGCCGGACAGTTCGCGGACAGTCCGGCGCTGTCCGCGGCCGCCTGTCGACGGCGTGGGGATCAGCCCGCGCGGGCCTGGCGCAGCAGCTCGGGGTCGGCCCAGAGCTCTTCGATGCGGCCGTAGTGGCCGGGCGGCGAATCGTCGCGGCCGACGATGCGGTCCTGCGTGCCAGGCTTGGACAGGTCGACACGCAAGGGCGTGATCTGCATCGCCGAACGCAGGCTGTAGAAGGCCACGACCACCGGCGCCGTCAGCGCGCTGTCGTTCTGCTCGGCCACCACGGCCACGCGCTGCGAGGCCAGCCGCACCAGCGAGCCGGTGGGGTAGATGCCCAGGCTCTGCACGAAGGCGGCGAACAGCGCCGGGTCGAAGTGGCCCTTCCAGCTCGCCATGCGGGCGATGGAGGTGGCCGGGTCCCAGCCGGTCTTGTACGGCCGGTTCGAGGTGATGGCGTCGTAGACGTCGCAGATGGCGCCCATGCGCGCCAGCCGCGTGATCGCCTCGCCGGCCAGCCGGTGCGGGTAGCCGGTGCCGTCCATGCGTTCGTGGTGGTGCAGCGCCACGTCGAGCACGGCGCTGCCGGCCGAGCCCTCCTTCAGCATCGCGTGGCCGCGCTGCGGGTGCTCGCGCATCACGTCGAACTCCTCGGGCGTGAGCTTGCCCGGCTTGTTCAGCACGTCCAGCGGCATCATCGCCTTGCCGATGTCGTGCATCAGCCCGGCCAGGCCGGCTTCGCGGCAGGCGTCCTCGTCCAGGCCGATGCGGCGGCCCAGCGCCACCATCAGCGCGCACACCGCCACCGAGTGCATGTAGGTGTAGTCGTCGCGGGTCTTCAGGCGCGCCAGGCTCACCAGCGCGCCGGGGTTGCGCATCACCGAGCCGGCGATCTCCTCGACCAGCGGCAGGCAGGCCTCGGCGTCCACCGTGCGGCCCATGCGCGCCTCGCCGAACATCGCCGCCACCGCGCGGCGGCTGCGGTTGCAGATGGCGGCGGCCTCGCGCAGTTCTTCACCGAAGGCGCGGCTCAGCGGTGCCACCACCGGCGCAGGGGCGGCGGGTGCCGGTGCGGCGGCCACAGGGGCAGGGATCGGGGCGGGTGCCGACGCCGCCACCGGGGCTTGCGCGGCCTCCGGGGTGGCCACGTCCAGGCCCTGGTCGGTGTCGATCCACACCTCGGTGATGCCGCTGACCGCCACGCGGGCCAGCGTCTCCGGATCGGGGATCACGAAGCGCGCGCGCCAGAACGGGTGCGACAGCCAGCCACCCTCGATGCGCAGCAGGTACATGCCCACGCGCAGTTGAGAGATCGGGATTTTCTTGAGCATGGGCGGCCGCTGGGGGGCCGGCACGTTGGGTGCCGGCCTGCACCGGTATCGGCGCTGGCCGCGCCGACTTGAACCGCAGGCTCAGAAGCCGTGCGACGCCAGGCCGGCCGGCAGCGGCTGCGCCACCGGCGCCAGCGCGGCCAGGTACTCCGACTCGACCTCGCGCGCGATGCGGCCCCAGTCCAGCGCCAGCGCCGTCTCGCGCGCCCGGCGGCGCAGCCCGGTGATGCGCCCGGGGTCGCCGGCCAGCGCCTCGGCAGCCGCCACGAAGGCCGCGTCGTCGCCGTAGGGCACCAGCACACCACCCTCGCCACGCCGCAGCAGCTGGGCCGCCGCGGCGTAGTCGAAGGCCAGCACCGCCAGCCCGCTGGCCAGGGCCTCCGGCAACACATTGCCATAGGTCTCGGTGAGGCTCGGGAACAGGAACAGGTCGGCGCTGGCGTAGTGCGCCGCCAGCGCCTCGCCGCGCTGCAGGCCGGCCAGGTGCGCCTGCGGGCAGCGCGCGGCCAGCGCGGCGCGCATCGGCCCGTCGCCCACCAGCACGAGCTTGGTTCGCGGCTCCACACGCTGCATGGCGGCAAAGGCCGCCAGCAGCGTCTCCAGGTTCTTCTCGGGCGCCAGCCGGCCCACGTGCACGACCACCGGATCGCCCTCGGCCGCACCCCATTGCCGGCGCAGCTCGGCGCTGCGGCGCGCCGGGTCGAACAGCCGCGCGTCGACACCGCGCGCCACCACGCGCAGCTGGCGGAAGCCGGCCGCCGCGAGCTCGTCGCGCAGCGCCCCCGTCGGCACCATGGTGCAGGCCGTGCGGTTGTGGAACTTGCGCAGGTAGCCGACGATGGGCTTGTGCAGCCAGGCCATGCCGTAGTGGCGGCTGTAGGCGTGGAAGTTGGTGCGGAAGTCCGACACCACCGGCAGCTTCAGCGCGGTGGCCGCCTGCAGCGCCGACCAGCCCAGCGGCCCTTCGGTGACGATGTGCACCACGTCGGGCCGGTACAGCCCCCACAGCCGCAGCAGTGCGCGCCGCGACGGCAGGCCCATCTTCAGCTGCGGGTAGCGCGGGATCGGCAGGCCGCGCATCAGCACCTCGGCGTAGCCGGGCTCTTCGGCCCCGGCCTCGGCGCCGTGCTGGCGCGGGCGAATCACCTGCAGCTCGTGGCCGCGTTCGCGCAGCTCGGCCACCACGCGCGAGGCCGTCGCGGCCACGCCGTTGACCTCCGGCGGCCAGGTCTCGGTGACCACGGCCACGCGCAGCGAACGCCGCGCCGGGCGGAACTCGTCGACCGTGAACTCGTCATCGTCGCGGTGCAGCGTCGCGTTCGGCATGACGGCACTGTGGCCGCCTTGCGCAACAGCTTCGTGACAGCCGCCGCCCGGACCGTCGGCATGCGGACACGGCTTCGTCACCGCAGCTTCATCGACGGCCTTCACGATGCGGTCACCGTTCCACCTCCGCCGGAGACCGCCGCATGAGCGCCTTCCTCGAGACCCTGAAAACGCAGCGCTGGGACGACCACCGCTACTACCACCAGAGCCGCGTCAACCAGGCGCTGCACTTCGTCAGCGCGATCTCCTTCCTCGTTGCCTATGTCGTGGTCTTCTTCGACCCCGCGCTGGCCGCGCTGATCGGCTGGGGCGTGGGCATGGTCACGCGCCAGTCGGGCCACTTCTTCTTCGAGCCCAAGGGCTACGACCACGTCAACGAGGCCAGCTTCGAGCACAAGGAAGCCATCAAGGTGGGCTACAACCTGAGCCGCAAGATCGTGCTGCACGGCGTGTGGCTGGCGATTCCCGTGCTGCTGTGGTTCTCGCCCTCGCTCTTCGGCCTGATCGCTCCCGCCGAAGGCTGGCGCGGCTGGCTCGACGACGTCGGCATGGCCTGGCTGGCACTGGGCGTGGCGGGGCTGCTGTTCCGCACCGTGCACCTCTTCTTCCTGAAGGACGTGACCGAAGGCCTGGCCTGGGCGACGAAGATCCTCACCGACCCCTTCCACGACCTGATGACCTACCGCGGCGCGCCGCTGGCGCTGCTGCGCGGCGAGTGGATCGACCCGATGCACCACGTGCAACCCCCGCCGCGGCAGCCGGTCTGACACCGTGGGAAACTTGGGCGGTCGCGGCCTGCCGGCCGCCCATCGTCCGCCCATCGCTGAAAGACCCGCATGAAGACCCGCGCCGCCGTCGCCTGGAAAGCCGCCTCCCCGCTCACCATCGAAGAAGTCGACCTCGCCGGCCCGCGCGAAGGTGAAGTGCTGGTCGAGGTCAAGGCCACCGGCATCTGCCACACCGACTGGTACACGCTGTCGGGTGCCGATCCCGAAGGCCTGTTCCCGGCCATCCTGGGCCACGAGGGCGCGGGCATCGTGCGCGAGGTGGGCGCGGGTGTCACCAGCCTGCGGCCGGGCGACCACGTCATTCCGCTGTACACGCCGGAATGCCGCCAGTGCAAGTTCTGCCTGAGCCGCAAGACCAACCTCTGCCAGAAGATCCGCGCCACGCAGGGCAAGGGCCTGATGCCCGACGGCAGCGCGCGCTTCAGCATCGACGGCAAGCCCATCCTGCACTACATGGGCACCAGCACCTTCGCGAACCACATCGTGGTGCCCGAGATCGCGCTGGCCAAGATCCGCGAGGACGCGCCTTTCGACGTGGTCTGCTACATCGGTTGCGGCGTCACCACCGGCATCGGTGCGGTGATCTTCAGCGCCAAGGTCGAGGCCGGCGCCACGGTGGTGGTGTTCGGCCTGGGCGGCATCGGCCTGAACGTGATCCAGGGCGCCAAGCTGGTGGGGGCCGACAAGATCATCGGCGTCGACATCAACCCGGCGCGCGAGGCCATGGCGCGCCAGTTCGGCATGACGCACTTCGTGAACCCGAAGGAAGTGCCGAACGTCGTCGATGCCATCGTGCAGCTCACCGACGGCGGGGCCGACTTCAGCTTCGAGTGCATCGGCAACATCGACGTGATGCGCCAGGCGCTGGAGTGCACGCACAAGGGCTGGGGCCGCAGCATCATCATCGGCGTGGCCGAGGCCGGCGCCGAGATCAGCACGCGGCCCTTCCAGCTCGTCACCGGCCGCAAGTGGGAAGGCTCGGCCTTCGGCGGTGCACGCGGCCGCACCGACGTGCCGAAGATCGTCGACTGGTACATGGACAAGAAGATCAACATCGACGACCTGATCACGCACCGCCTCAAGCTCGAGGACATCAACGAAGGCTTCGAGCTGATGAAGCGCGGCGAGTCCATCCGTTCCGTCGTCGTCTACTGAGATGGCGGCTGGTTTCGAGACGCTGTCCGAACACGCCTGCTTCGGCGGCGTGCAGGGCTTCTACCGCCACGACTCGGCCGAGATCGGCCTGCCGATGCGCTTCGGCGTGTTCGTGCCGCCGCAGGCGAAACAAGGCCCGGTGCCGGTGCTCACCTTCCTGGCCGGCCTGACCTGCACCGAAGAGACCTTCGCGATCAAGGCCGGCGCGCAGCGCCTGGCCGCGGAACTCGGGCTGGCGCTGGTCACGCCCGACACCAGCCCGCGCCAGACCGGCATCGAAGGCGCCGATGCGTCCTGGGATTTCGGCACCGCGGCCGGCTTCTACCTCGACGCCACCGAGGCGCCCTGGGCGCGCCACTGGCGCATGGAAAGCTGGATCGTGCACGAGCTGCCCAAGGTGCTGGCAGCGAACTTCCCGGTGCGCCCCGAGGCTTCGGCGCAGGGCCTGTTCGGCCACTCGATGGGCGGGCACGGGGCGCTGACGCTGGCGCTGCGCTACCCGGGCCGCTGGGCCAGCGTGTCGGCCTTTGCGCCGATCGCCGCGCCCACGCAGTGCCCCTGGGGCCAGAAAGCCTTCGCCGGCTACCTGGGCCCGGACCGCAGCCGCTGGGTCATCCACGACGCCAGCGAGCTGGTGGCCGCCGGCGCGCGGGCACCGAAGCTGCTGATCGACCAGGGCCTGGCCGACAAGTTCCTGGTCGAACAACTGCGGCCGGAGATCTTCGAGGCCGCCTGCGCCGTGGCCGGCCAGCCACTGCTGCTGCGCCGGCACGCGGGCTACGACCACGGCTACTTCTTCATCCAGAGCTTCGTCGAAGACCACCTGCGCCACCACGCGCAGGCGCTCATCGGCACCTGATCGAGGCGCTTGATCAGAAGCGCTCGGCCAGCGCTTCGCGCAGCAGGCCGCGGCGGATGGCCTGGTTGGTGAGCGCAGGCCCACGCCACCACCAGCCGTCCGCCTGCATCGCGCGGGCCGCGTCGACCACGCGCGCGGCCACCTCGTCGAACGCGGCTTCGTCGAAGGCGTGGCTGAAGATCAGCCGGCCGCTGCCCACCCAGCTCAGCAGCAGGCCACGCTCGCGCAGGTAGAACTGCAGCATCCAGTTGTAGCGCGAGGGCTCGGTGTAGGTGATGGTGAACACGCTGGCCAGCTGGGCCACGCGCACCGGCAGGCCGGCAGCCTCGAGCCGCTGGTTCAGGCGCGCGGCGCGGTCGCCCCAGACGCCATCGATGTCGGCCAGCATGGCCTTCACCGGCGGCGTCTCCAGCCGTTCCAGAAAGACCTGCATCGCCGTCATCACGTAGGGGTGGGCGTTGAAGGTGCCGCGCGCAAAACACAGGTCGGCCGGGCGCTCGGCGCGCCAGCGCTTCATCAGCGCCGCGCGGCCGCAGACCACGCCCACCGGCAGCCCGCCACCCAGGGTCTTGCCGTAGGTCACCATGTCGGCCTGCACACCAAAGTAGGCCTGCGCCCCGCCTTCGCCGAGGCGGAAGCCCATGAACACCTCGTCGAAGATCAGCACGATGCCGCGCGCCGTGCAGACCTCGCGCAGCGCCTTCAGCCACTCGATGGTGGCCGCCTTGTCGTAGCCGGCGCGGCGGCCGCTGTCGACCAGGCCGCTGTCGCCGGGAGCCGGTGTGTTCGGGTGCAGCGCCTGCAGCGGATTGACCAGCACACAGGCGATGTCGCGCCGCGTGCGCAGCACGCGCAAGGTGTCCTCGCTGCGCTCCTTCAGCGTGTAGACGTTTTTCGGCGGCATCGGGTTGCCGGGGCCGGGCTGCACGTCTTCCCACCAGCCGTGGTACGCGCCGGCGAAGCGCACGATGTGGCTGCGCCGCGTGTGGTAACGCGCCAGCCGCACGGCCTGCATCACGGCCTCGGTGCCGCTCATGTGGAAGCTGACCTCGTCCAGCCCCGACAGGCGCTTCAGCCGTTCGACATTGAAGGCCACCGCCGGGTGGTAGTGGCCCAGCACGGGGCCCAGCGGCTCCGCGCGCCGCAGGCCTTCGGCAATGCAGTCGCGGTAGAAATCGACGCCGAACAGGTTGACGCCGTAGCAGCCGGTGAGGTCGATGAAGCGCTCGCCGTCGAGGTCGGTGACCGTGAGCCCGTCGCTGGCCTGCACGAAGGAGCCGACAGCCAGGTGCTCGCGCAAGTAGGGGCTGAACGGGAACGGCACGCGGTAGGCGCCGGTGAACTGCAGGTCCGACAGGCCTTCGCGCGCCGCCTTCGTCATCGCGATGCTCTTCGCGTGGCGCGTGTTCAGCGTGCCGGCCAGGCGGTGGAAACCGTGGCGGCGCTGCGTGGCCACCTCGGGCGGGGCCTCGTCGGCGGCGAAGAAACGCGCCTCGTCGTAGGCAAAGCCCGGCAGCCAGCGCGCCACGCGCTGCGCCATGCGCGCATGGCCGTGCAGCGAGGGGTGCTTGGCCAGCGACAGCTGCAGCCGGCGGTGCGCCTTGGGCAGCACGAGCACGGCGGCGGCAGCCAGCGCCGTGAGCAGGGTGGGCGTGAGCGGATCGGTCATGGTGTCGTCACGGAGCCGTCGCGCGGCCGTCGTTCGCAATGGGCAGCATGCTCATGTCGAAGCCACGACAACACGATGAACGCCGCACGACGACTTCGCGACAAGCTGCTGCTGCAGGAAGACCTGAACTTCCTGCTCACCAACCGCGTGCCGCGCCACGCGCTCACGCACTTCATGGGCTGGTTCAGCCGCATCAGGAGCCGCGGGCTCACGCGGCTGTCGGTCGCCGTGTGGCGGCAGTTCACCGATCTCGACCTGTCCGAGGCGCGCAAGACCCGCTTCGCCAGCCTGCACGAGGTATTCACGCGCGAGCTGAAAGACGGCGCCCGGCCCATCGACCCGCGCCCGGACGTGCTCACCAGCCCCTGCGATGCCATCGTCGGGGCCTGCGGCACGGTGCAGCGCGGCCAGGTGCTGCAGGCCAAGGGCATGCCCTATCCGCTGCAGGCGCTGCTGGGCAGTGCGGAGGCGGCCCAGGCCTGCGAAGGTGGCCACTACCTGACGCTGCGCCTGACCTCGGCCATGTACCACCGCTTCCACGCCCCGCACGAGGCCGTGATCGAACACGTGCGCTACATCAGCGGCGACACCTGGAACGTCAACCCGATCGCGCTCAAGCGCGTGCAAGGCCTGTTCTGCCGCAACGAACGCGCCGTGATCGACCTGCGCCTGCCGGAGGCCGCCGGCGGCCACCGCCTGACGCTGGTGCCGGTGGCGGCCATCCTGGTGGCCAGCCTGCGCCTGCACTTCCTGAACCTGCGCCTGCACCTGCGCTACGGCGGCCCGGCCGAGCTGCCCTGCCACGCCCCGGTGCGCAAGGGCGAGGAGCTGGGCTGGTTCGAACACGGCTCGACGATCATCGTCTTCGCGCCAGCCGGCTTCGTGCCGGCCGAAGGCATCGCGCCCGGCGCGCGCATCCGCATGGGCCAGGCGCTGATGCAGGTACCGGCGTGAGCACGGTCGACCTGGTCTGGTTCAACGCCGGCGGCGGCCACCGCGCGGCCGCGCTGGCGCTGGAGCAGGCCATCCACCAGCAGGGCCGGCCCTGGACCGTGCGGCGCGTGAACCTCACCGAGGTGCTGGACCCGACGGCGCTGTTCCGCCGCACGCTGGGCTTCGAGCCCGAAGACCTCTACAACAAGCGCCTCGCCACCGGTTTCACGCTCGGCCTGGCGCAGGAGCTGCGGCTGCTGCAGGCCGGCATCCGCCTCGCGCACGGGCCGATGCTGCAGCGGCTGGCGGCGCACTGGCGTTCGACGCGGCCGGACCTGGTCGTCTCGCTGGTGCCCAACTTCAACCGCGTGCTGCACGACAGCCTGGCCGCGGCGCGGCCCGGCGTGCCCTTCGTTACCGTGATGACCGACATGGCCGACCACCCGCCGGCCTTCTGGGCCGAGCCCGGCACGGCGCAGCACCTGGTCTGCGGCACGGCCCATGCGGCCGCGCAGGCGCTGGCGGCGGGCCTGCCGCCGCGGCGCGTGCACCGCGTGAGCGGCATGCTGCTGCGGCCGGAGTTCCACGCCCCGCCCGCCACCGACCGCAGGCTGGAGCGCGCGATGGTCGGCCTGGACGCGGACACGCCGGTGGGCCTGGTGATGTTCGGCGGCACCGGCTCGCGCGTGATGCTGCGCATCGCCCGGGCGCTGCCCGAGACCCCGCTGACCCTGATCTGCGGCCGCAACGAAGCGCTGGCGGCGGCGCTGCGTGCGCAGCCGGCGCGCGCGCCGCGCATCGTCGTTGGCTTCACGGCCGAGGTGCAGCGCTGGATGCGCCGCGCTGATTTCTTCATCGGCAAACCCGGCCCCGGCAGCCTGAGCGAGGCGGTGTCGCAAGGCCTGCCCGTGATCACCACGCGCAACGCCTGGACCATGCCGCAGGAGCGCTGGAACACCGAGTGGGTGCGCGAACACGGGCTGGGCCTGGTGATCCGCCGCTTCGTCGGTGTGGCCGACACGGATGGCGTGCACGGCGCCGTCGCGGCGCTGCGGCGCGAGCTGCCGGCCTTCCGCGCGCGTGTCGCGGCCATGAACAACCGCGCACTGTTCGAGGTGCCGGAGCGGCTGGCCGCGGTACTGGCAGAGACGAAGACGGAGGCGGCCGTGGCCGGCCTGGCGTCATCACACTGACGCCATCGCGTCACGCGCGCGTCGCGGCGGCCACGCAGCATGCGCCCATGCGACGCGACGCCCTGCCCCGCTTCGACTTCGAACCTAACCCCGGCTCTGGCCCCGACTCCGAGCCGGCCCCGGAGCCAGAACCGCTGCTGCGCCTGCGCACGGTGTGGATCTCCGACCTGCACCTGGGCACGCCCGGCTGCCAGGCCGGCGCGCTGTTGGACTTTCTGCGCCAGGTCGAGTGCGAGACGCTGTACCTGGTGGGCGACATCATCGACGGCTGGCAGCTGCGCCGCAGCTGGTACTGGCCGCAGTCGCACAACGACGTGGTGCAGAAGCTGCTGCGCAAGGCGCGCAAGGGCACCAAGGTGGTCTTCGTGCCGGGCAACCACGACGAGTTCGCGCGCAAGTACGTGATGCACAACTTCGGCGGCGTCGACGTGGTCGACGAGGCGCTGCACACGCTGGCCGACGGCCGGCGGCTGTGGATCACGCACGGTGACCACTTCGACGGCGTGATCCAGTGCGCCAAGTGGCTGGCCTATGCCGGCGACTGGGCCTACGAGTTCACGCTGCGCATGAACCGCCACCTGAACTCGCTGCGGGCACGCCTCGGGCTGCCGTACTGGAGCTTGTCCAAGTACCTGAAGCAGAAGGTCAAGCGCGCCGTCAGCTACGTGGGCGACTTCGAGGCCGCCGTGGCCCGCGCGGCGCGCGAACGCGGCGCCGACGGCGTGGTCTGCGGCCACATCCACCACGCCGAGATGCGCATGATCGACGGCGTGCTGTACTGCAACGACGGCGACTGGGTCGAGAGCCTCACCGCGCTGGCCGAACACGCTGACGGGCGGCTGGAGATCCTCGACTGGTCCACGCGTGCCGGCCCGGCGGCCGTGCGGGCACGCGCCGAAGCCGAACTCGCGCTGCCGTCACCGGCCCGCTGAAGCCAGTCAGGCCGAAACCGACGGCCGCTCGGCCAGCGCCGCGCGCCAGCGCAGCAGGTTCGGGTGCGCCTCGCCCGGCTTGAGCTTGACGATGCGCGCAAAGTCCACCGCCACCAGCGCCGTGATGTCGGCCAGGCTGAAGGCCTCGCCGGCCAGGAAGGGGCGCTCGGCCAGGCGCGCATCCAGCGTCACGAAAAACTGCTGCACCCGCTGCAGCCCGCGCTGCGCCAGTTCCGGAATCTGCGCATAGGCCACCGGCCCCGGCAGGGCGCGGCCGGCCATGGCCGGCGTGCCGTTGCGCAGCGCCTCGGCCACCGCCACCAGGCCCTCGAACTCGGCGCGCCAGTGCCAGCTGGCCACCTCGGCCTTTTCGGCCGGTGTCCGGCCGAACAGCGGCGGCTCGGGGAAGCGCGCTTCCACCCAGGCGGCGATGGCGGCGTTGTCGGTCAGCAGCAGGCCGTCGTCGGTGCGCAGCGCCGGCACCGTGCACTGCGGGTTGACCGCGCGGTAGGCCTCGCCGAGCTGTTCGCCGGCGCGCAGGTCGATCTGCACGGTGTCGTGGGCCACGCCCTTCTCGGCCAGCAGGATGCGCGCGCGGCGCGGGCTGGGCGCGGTGGCGCAGTCGTACAGCGTGATCGTCATGGTGCGGCTTTCTTGTCCTGCGTGGCAGTGTCGAAGTCCGAGGCCTCGTGGCGCTCGTGCAGCTGGCTCGAAGGCTGGCCCCAAGTGCGGTTGACCATGCGCCCACGCTGCGCGGCCGGCCGCTCGGCGATGCGCTCGGCCCAGCGCAGCACGTGGCTGTAGTCCTGCACCTGCAGGAACTCGCCGGCCTCGTAGAGCTGGCCCTTGGCCAGCGCGCCGTACCAGGGCCAGGCCGCGATGTCGGCGATGCTGTAGTGCTCGCCCGCCAGGTAGGGCTGTTCGGCCAGCCGGCGGTCGAGCACGTCCATCTGGCGCTTGACCTCCATCGCATAGCGGTCGATGGCGTATTCGATCTTGCTCGGCGCGTAGGCGTAGAAGTGGCCGAAGCCACCGCCGAGGAAAGGCGCCGAACCCATCTGCCAGAACAGCCACGACAGGCATTCGGCGCGCGCCGCGCCGGGTGGCGGCAGCAGCGCGCCGCCGAACTTCTCGGCCAGGTACAGCAGGATGGCGCCGGACTCGAACACCCGCACCGGCTCGGGCCCGCTGCGGTCCAGCAGCGCCGGGATCTTGGAGTTCGGGTTGAGCTCGACGAAGCCGCTGCCGAACTGCTCGCCCTCGTTGATGCGCACCAGCCAGGCGTCGTACTCGGCGCCCGCATGGCCCAGCGCCAGCAGCTCCTCGAGCATCACCGTGACCTTCACGCCATTGGGCGTGGCCAGCGAATACAGCTGCAGCGGGTGCCGGCCCACCGGCAAGGCCTGCTCGTGCGTGGCACCGGCCACCGGGCGGTTGATGTTGGCAAAGCGGCCGCCGCTGGCCTTGTTCCAGGTCCAGACCCTGGGCGGCACATAGGCGTTGGCGGAGCTGTCGGAGGGGGTGTCGTCGCGGCTCATGCCCCGAGGCTACCGCGGGTGCCGAGGGCCTGCCAAAGAGCCGACGAAAGAGCCGACGAAAGAGCCGGCCCAACGACGATAACCAATTTGTCATCCACGTGTTCGGGCCCGGTGAGACCCGGCGCGCACAGTTCATTCCACGCCACCGACACCGGCGGCGCCCACGGATCAAGACCCCGAACTGTCGTTGTCCTACCCCTCATTCCACCGGAGACCCACCATGAAGACCTATTCGATCGTGTCCGTCGTTGCCGCTGCTGCCGCCACGCTGCTGACCGCCCTGCCCGCCGCCGCTTCCGGCGTTGGCGAAGGCACGCCGGGCTACCCGGCGCCGGTGTCGGCGTCCAGCCAGGCCACCAGCCCGAGCCGCGCCGCCGTGCAGGCCGAAGCGCGCCTGGCACTGGCCGAAGGCCGCATCGCCTCGGGCGAGCTGGGTCTGCCGGAAGCCGAGTTCCACGCCCAGGCCGACCGCGCCCGCGTGCGTGCCGAAGCGGCCGAGGCGCTGCGCCTGGGCCTGGTCGCCAGCGGCGAAGCCAGCGTGGTCTACACGCCGGCGCAGCTCGAGGCCATCCGCCTGGCCGGCGACCGCGTGCAGGCCACCATCGTCGCCGCCACGCGCTGAGCGTCCACGGCCGCCGACGCGCAAGGCCGCGCGGCGGCCTTCAGACCGCGCCGGCGGCGCGCAAGGCGCTGATCTCGTCGCGGCCGTAGCCCAGCTCGGCCAGCAAGGCCTCGGTGTGTTCGCCGACGGCCGGGATGGCACCGAGCTCGGGCTCGAAATCGTCCGGCAGCGCAGCCGGGCGGAAGGCCGGCAGCGGCCCCACCGGGCTGGCGGCGCTGCCGATGCGGCCCCGCGCCACGAGCTGTTCGTGGCGCCACACATCGGCCATGGTGTTGAGCCGCGCGTTGGCGATCTGCGCGGCCTCCAGCCGCTCGATCACCTGCGCCGCGCTCAGCGTGGCGAAGCGCTCGACGATGATGGCGCGCAGCGCGGCACGCGACTCGGCCCGCTTGGGGTTCGAGTCGAAGCGGCTGTCGCGCGCCAGCCCGGGCTGCTGCAGCACCGTGGCGCAGAAGGCCTGCCACTCGCGCTCGTTCTGCAGGCCCAGCATCACGGTCTTGCCGTCGCCGGCCGGGAACGGGCCATACGGGTAGATGGTGGCGTGCGCCGCGCCGGCACGCGGCGGCGGTTCGGCACCGTCCAGTGCGTAGTACAGCGGGAAGCTCATCCACTCCACCATCGCTTCCAGCATCGACACGTCGAGGCGGCAACCCTGGCCGGTGCGGCCGCGCTGGATCAGCGCCGCGAGGATGCTGCTGTAGGCCACCATGCCGGCCGCGATGTCGGCCACCGAGGCGCCGGCCTTGGCGGGCTCGTCGGCGCTGCCGGTCACGGATAGAAATCCCGCCTCGCTCTGGATCAGCAGGTCGTAGGCCTTCTTGTCGCGCATCGGGCCTGGGCGCTCGGGGTCGTCGCCATAGCCGCTGATGTCGCAGACGATGAGCCGCGGGTGCCTGTCCTTCAGCGCTTCGTAGCCCATGCCCAAACGCGCCGCCGCGCCGGGTGCCAGGTTCTGCACCAGCACGTCGGCCCGGGCCACCAGGCGCTGCAACACCTCGCGCGCCGCGGGCTGCTTCAGGTTCAGCGTCAGGCTCTCCTTGCCGCGGTTGGTCCAGACGAAGTGCGAGCTCAGGCCGCGTGCGCGGCGGTCGTAGCCCCGGGCCTGGTCGCCGCCGCCGGTGCGCTCGATCTTGATCACGCGCGCGCCCAGGTCGGCCAGCTGGCGTGTGGCGAAAGGCGCCGCGATCACGTGCTCCAGCGCCAGCACCGTGATGCCTTCGAGCGGCTTCATCAGAACGACCTCGGCAGGCCGAGCACGTGTTCGGCCACGTAGCTCAGGATCAGGTTGGTCGAGATCGGCGCCACCTGGTACAGCCGCGTCTCGCGGAACTTGCGCTCGACGTCGTATTCGCAGGCGAAGCCGAAGCCGCCGTGGAACTGGATGGCCGCGTTGGCCGCTTCCCAACTGGCCTTGGCCGCCAGGTACTTGGCCATGTTGGCCTGCGCGCCGCAGGGTTCGTGCGCGTCGAAGCGGCGGCAAGCCTCCCAGCGCATCAGGTTGGCGGCTTCGACCTCGATGAAGGCCTCGGCGATCGGGAACTGCACGCCCTGGTTCTGGCCGATGGGCCGGCCGAAGACCACGCGCTCCTTCGCATAGGCCGTGACCTTGTCGATGAACCAGTAGCCGTCGCCGATGCACTCGGCCGCGATCAGCGTGCGCTCGGCGTTGAGCCCGTCGAGGATGTACCTGAAGCCCTGGCCTTCTTCGCCGATCAGGTTCTCGTGCGGGATCTCGAGGTTCTCGAAGAACAGCTCGTGGGTCTCGTGGTTGACCATGTTCTGGATGGGCCGCGCCGTCAGGCCGTGGCCGAGCGCCTCGCGCAGGTCCACGAGGAAGATCGACAGGCCCTGGCTCCTTTTCTGCACCTCGGCCAGCGGCGTGGTGCGCGCCAGCAGGATCATCAGGTCGGAGTGCTGGATGCGGCTGATCCAGACCTTCTGGCCGTTGACGACCCAGCGGTCGCCGCCCGGCCCCGGCTTGCGCACGGCGGTGGTCTTGATCCTGGTCGTGTCGGTGCCGGTGCTGGGTTCGGTCACACCCATGCTCTGCAGGCGCAGCTCGCCACGGGCAATGGGCGGCAGCCAGCGCTGCTTCTGCGCGGCGCTGCCGTGGCGCAGCAGCGTGCCCATGTTGTACATCTGGCCGTGGCAGGCGCCGGCGTTGCCGCCGCTGCGGTTGATCTCTTCCATGATCACGCTGGCCTCGGCCAGACCGAGGCCCGAGCCACCGAATGCCTGCGGGATCAGCGCGGCCAGCCAGCCGGCCTTCGTGAGCGCGTCGACGAAGGCCTCGGGGTAGCCGCGGGCCGCGTCGATCTGGCGGTGGTACTCGGCCGGGAACCCGGCGCACAGGGCGCGCACGCCGTCGCGGATGTCGGTGTGCAGGGTGTCGGAATCGGGCGTCATGCGTCAGAGGTCACTCGGTCAGCGCTTCGGCGCGCACCGTCAGAAGACCTTCGTGGTCGCGGCCCCAGAGCTGGAAGCGGCTGGCGCCATCGTCGCGGCCGCAGACCTCGAAGGCGTGGATGTCGAAGCTGGGCCGCAGCATCGTGAAGGCAAAGCGCTTCAGCACCACCGCGGGCCGCTCGCGGCGCAGCAGGTCCACCAGCAGCGTGGCGATCAGCGGGCCGTGCACCACCAGCCCTGGATAGCCTTCCACCTGCTCACAGTAGCTGCGGTCGTAGTGGATGCGGTGGCCGTTGAAGCTGAGCGCGCTGTAGCGGAACAACAGCACCGGGTCGGGCACGACGCGGCGCACGAACTGCTCGTCGCGCTGCGCGGCTTGCGGAGCGGGCACCGGTGCACCCGCTTGTGGCGCCTCGCGGTAGACGATGTCGTGTTCTTCGCCCAGGGCCAGGCCACGGGCATCGTGGATCTCGTGGCGAACGGTCACGAACACCAGCGGCCCGCTGCGGCCGGCCTTGGCGCCCACCGACTGGATGCGCGAGACGCGCGTGATCGCGTCGCCGACGCGCAGCGCGTGGTGAAAGTCCAGCCGGCCACCGGCCCACATGCGGCGTGGCAGCGGCACGGGCGGCAGGAAGCCGCCGCGGCGCAGATGGCCGTCATCGCCGATCTCGCGCTGCGGCGCCTGCGGCAGAAAGTACAACCAGTGCGCCAGCGGCGGCGCCTCGCTGCCGGGCAGCGGCTCTGCGTCGTCGCGGTCCAGCGTGGCCGCCAGGCCGGCCAGCGGGGCGCTGGTCACGCAGTCGCTGCGCTGCTCGGTGCGGCCGATCCAGCTGCGCCAGTGCGCCAACGAGGTGTCGAGTTCGGCGGTGTCCATCGTGGCCGGCAGCATGCCTGAGCCGGGCCGGCCAGGGAATCCGGCCTTGGGGAAGTGCGGCTTGCAGAACGCGGACGTGCGGGCGAGCTCCTAGACTTGCCCCCAGAACAAGCCGACCGAACCAGGAGACAGCTATGCCGATCACCGTGCGCGCCGCCGTGCTCGAAACCATGGGCCTGCCGGCGCCCTATGCCCAGAGCCGGCCGCTGCAGATCCGCGAGGTCGAGCTGGACGCGCCCGGCCCGGGCGAAGTGCGCGTGAAGGTGCTGGCCGCCGGGCTGTGCCACAGCGATCTCTCGGTGATCAACGGCGACCGCGCGCGGCCGCTGCCGATGGTCATCGGCCACGAGTCGGCCGGCGAGGTGCTGGAGTGCGGCCCCGGCGTGAGCGACCTCGTGCCCGGCGACCGCGTCGTGATGGTCTTCATGCCCAGCTGCGGCGGCTGCCTGCCCTGCCAGGAAGGCCGGCCCGCGCTGTGCGAGCCGGGCGCGGCCAGCAACGGTGCCGGCACGCTGCTGGGCGGTGGCAGCCGGCTGCGGCTGGACGGCCGGCCGCTGAACCACCACCTGGGCGTGAGCTGCTTCGCCGAGCAGTGTGTGGTGTCGCGCAAGAGCTGCGTGAAGATCGAGGCCCCGCTGTCGCCGGCCGAGGCGGCGCTGTTCGGCTGCGCGGTGCTCACCGGCGTGGGCGCGGTGGTCAACACCGCGCGTGTGCCGGCCGGCAGCAGCGTGGCCGTGCTGGGCCTGGGCGGCGTCGGCTTCTCGGCGCTGCTGGCCGCGGTGGCCTGCGGTGCGCGCGAGGTGGTGGCGCTGGACCTGTCGGACGACAAGCTGGCGCTGGCGCGCGAACTCGGCGCCACGGCCACCGTGAACGCGCGGGAAGCCGATGCGGCCGAGCAGGTGCGCGCGCTCACGCGCGGCGGTGTCGACTACGCCTTCGAGATGGCCGGGGCGATTCCGGCGATGGAGCTGGCCTGGAAGATCACGCGCCGCGGCGGCAGCACCGTGACGGCCGGGCTGCCGCACCCGGACCGGCGCTTTGCGCTGCCGCCGGTGCAGATGGTGGCCGAGGAACGCACGCTGCGCGGCAGCTACATCGGCTCGGCGGTGCCGGCGCGCGACATCCCGCGCTACATCGAGCTGTACCGCCGCGGCCGGCTGCCGGTGGACCGGCTGATGGGCGAGCAGCTGGCGCTGGACGACATCAACCGCGGCCTCGACCGGCTGGCCACCGGCCAGGCGCTGCGCGACGTGATCCTGTTCTGAGGCGGCGAAAAAACCGCTTCAGCCGGCGAATCCGCCGGCGCGCAGGAAACCGAGTTCCGCCGCCGTCGAATGGCGGCCGAGGATGGCGTTGCGGTGCGGGAAGCGGCCGAAGCGGCGCACGATGTCGCGGTGGCCTTCGGCATGGCGCCGCGCCTCGGGCCCGAGGCGGGTGTTCAGCGCCACCGACAAGGCCTGGTCGGCCTCGTCCTCGGCATGCGCAAAAGGCAGGCAGAAAAACAGGCGCAGCGCGGGCTCCACACGCTCGAAGTGGCCGGCCTCCAGTGCGCGCCGCGCGACGGTCCTCGCCTGCGCATCGGTGGCGTACATGCGCGGCGTGCCACGGAAGGCGTTGCGCGGGTACTGGTCGAGCAGGATCAGCAGCGCCAGCGCGCCTTCTGCATCCTCGGCCCAGGCATCGAGCGCACCGGCCGCCGCGGCCTCGTGCAGCGCGCGGAAGCGGCTGCCGAAGTCGCGGTCGAAGGCCGGGCGGTGGCCGAACCAGTCGCCGGCCTCGCCGGCGCGGCGCCAGTAGTCCAGCAGCTCGGCGGCGTCAGGCATGGCCTCCACCGCTGGGCCGGTCCAGGTTGCCCAGGATCTTGGACTTGCCGGCCTCCAGGCCACCGGCCAGTTCCAGGTCCAGCCGTTCGGCGTCGCGCCGGCGCACCTCGTCGGCGATGGCCTCGGCCGCCACCTCGTCGGCGCCGAGCGCCCGCGTGGCCTCGCGGCCCATCAGCATGGCCGACTCGAAGGTCTCGCGCACCGGGCGCACCACGCCGTGGCCGATCAGCGCCAGCGTGTGTTCGCGGTCGCGGGCGCGCACCACCAGCCGGGCCTGCGGGAAGGCCGCGGCCGCGTGTTCGGCGATGGTGGTGACGGCGGCCTCGTCGTCGGCGCACACCAGGATCACACGCGCCTGCGCGGCCCCCGCGGCCTGCAGCACGTCGAGCCGCCGCCCGTCGCCGTACCAGACCTTGAAGCCGTAGTCCTTGGCGATGCGCCCCACACGCGGGTCGTGGTCGATGATCGAGATGTCCGCGCCCAGCGCCAGCACATGCTGGCTGGCGATCTGGCCGACCCGCCCGAAGCCGATGATGAGCACGCTGCCCGTCAGCTGCTCGGGCAGCTCCGCGCCCTCGGCCAACGGCGCCACGCGCCGCACCAGGCGCCGGTGCACGATCACCGCCAGCGGCGTCAAGGCCATCGACAGCACCACGATGGCCGTCATGTTGGCGTTGACCACGGGGTCGATCACCTGCGCCGCCAGCGCGGCGGCAAACAGCACGAAGGCGAACTCGCCGCCCTGGGCCATCAGCACCGCGCGGTCCAGCGCGTCGGCATGCGAGCTGCGCGCCAGCCGCGCGACGAGGTAGATGCACAGCGCCTTGGTCAGCATCAGCGCCAGCACGCCGGCCACCACCAGCTGCCAGGAACGTGCCACCGCGGCCAGGTCCAGCGACATGCCCACGCCCAGGAAGAACAGGCCCAGCAGCAGGCCGCGGAAGGGCTCGACGTCGGCTTCGAGCTGGTGGCGAAAGGTTGATTCCGACAGCAGCACGCCGGCCAGGAAGGCGCCCATGGCCATGGACAGGCCGCCGGCCTGCATCAGCAGCGCCGAGCCCAGCACCACCAGCAGCGCGGCCGCCGTCATCACCTCGCGCGCACGGGCGTTGGCCAGCACGCGGAACAGCGGGTTCAACAGCCAGATGCCGGACGCCATCAGCGCCGCCAGCGCCCCGGCGGCCAGCGCCACCGCGGTCCAGCCCGAGCCGCCCTTGTCGGGCGCGACCACCGGCGACAGCAGCGCCACCAGCGCCAGCAGCGGCACGATCAGCAGGTCTTCGAACAGCAGGATGGCGACGATCTTCTGCCCGCGCGGCGCGGCGATGTCGCCACGCTCGGCCAGCAGCTGCATCACGATGGCGGTGGAGGTGAGCACGAAGCCGAAGGCGCTGACCAGCGACACCTCCCAGCGAAAGCCGAAGGCCATGCCGACCAGCGTGAGCAGCGCCGCGCACACCAGCACCTGCAGGCTGCCCAGGCCGAAGATGTCGCGGCGCAGGCTCCACAGGTGCGAAGGCCGCATCTCCAGGCCGATGATGAACAGGAACATCACCACGCCCAGCTCGGCCGTGTGCAGGATGGTCTCGGGGTGCGTGAACCAGGCGAGCCCGAAAGGCCCGATGGCCAGGCCCGCCGCCAGGTAACCCAGCACCGAGCCCAGCCCCAGGCGCTTGAACAGCGGCACGGCCACAACGGCCGCGCCGAGCAGCATCACCACCGGCAGCAGCTGGCCGGCGCCGGACTCGGCGGCCATCTCAGTCCCGCCCGGCCGTTCCGAAGGGACTGAGCGCCCCCTCGGGGGGCAGCGAACGCCGTGAGCGTGGGGGCCGTTTCACTTCAGGCTTTGCCGAGCTGCCAGGCGACGAGAGCGGCCACCAGGGCCGGCACCAGGATCACGAGCACCAGGATGGGCGCCTCCTGCCGCACCGTGTAGCCGGCGTGCGCGACGCCGACCCACATGTTGACCACGGCCACCAGCACCCAGGCCGGCACAAAGACCTTGGCCGCGAACGCCATGCCGGCGCTGCTGGCGCCCCAGAGCCAGCCGAACAGCACAAACAGGCCCAGCAGCACGAGGCCGCCGCCGATCACCATTGCCACATGCATGAAAGCTCCCCACAGGCCGCCCCGCGCGGCCGGTTCATTTTGTCGTGTAGCCGCCGTTGATCAACAGCGTCTGCCCGGTGATCCACCAACCATCGCTGACGAGGTGGCGGATGAAGGGCACCACGTCTTCCAGGTGCGTCAGCCCGGTCGGCGAGAAGCCCGACAGCGCCGCCGCGGTCTTGTGGTACGCCACGGCCTGCGGTTCTTCGGCGGGGTAGAAGAACGGCGTGTCCATCGGGCCCGGGCCCACCGCGGTGACCGAGATGCCGCGCGCGCCGAACTCCTTGGCCGCCGCCCGCGTGAAGTGTTCCACCGCCGCCTTGGTGCCGGCGTACGAGGCGTAGAACGGCGTGAAGGCGCCGAGCAGCGAGGTCACCAGCGTCAGCACCTTGCCGTGGTCGGCCACCTGGGCGCCGGCTTCCTTCAGGAAGAAGAAGGCCGACTTGGTGTTGACCGCGCTCATCTCGTCGAACTCGGCTTCGCTGATGGCCGCGATGGGCTTCTTCAGCACCTTGCCGACGGTGTTGATGGCGATGTCGGGCCGGCCGAAGGCCGCCACGGTGTCGGCAAAGAGTTTTTCCACCGCTGCGGCGCGCGTGAGGTCGGCCTGGAACAGCGCGGCCTTGGCGCCGGCCTTCTCGACCGCGGCCGCCGTGGCCTCGGCCTCGGCGCGCGTGGCGGCGCTGTTGTAGTGGATGGCCACGGCGCGTGCGCCCTGCGCCGCCAGATCGCGGGCGACCAGCCCGCCCAGGTTCTTGGCGCCGCCGGCGATCAGAACCACCTTGCCGTTGATCGAGTGCCTGTCACTCATGCGATTGCTCCTGAGGTCGTGGTGAACACAGGGGCACTCTATTGTTCTGAATCTGATTTATAGATTCACAATCAAGAACATATCTGGTTCGATATCAGAACCAATTGAAGCCCAACGGAGGCGTCTTGGACCGCATCGACCAATGCCGGCTGTTCCTGCGCATCGCAGCCTGCGGCAACTTCACCGCCGCGGCCGAGCAGTTGGGCCTGCCGCGGCCCACGGCCTCGCTGGCGCTGCAGCAGCTGGAGGCGCACCTGGGCACGCGGCTCTTGCACCGCACGACGCGCCACGTGAGCCTCACGCCCGACGGCGCGGTGCTGTTCGAGCGCCTGCAGGGCCTGGTGAGCGACTGGGAAGAGATCGCGCAGCAGTTCCGGCCCGCCGACGCGCGCGTGAGCGGCCGCATCCGCGTGGACGTGCCCAGCCGCATCGCGCGGCGGCAGCTGGCGCCGGCCCTGCCGGGCCTGCTGCGGCAGCACCCGGGGCTGCAGGTGGACCTGGGCTCCAGCGACCGCCTGGCCGACCTGGTGCAGGAGGGCATCGACTGCGCGCTGCGCGTGGGCCAGCTCGGACCCGGCAACCCGGTGGTGCGGCGGCTCGGGTCGCTGGCCATGGTCAACTGCGCCAGCCCCGCCTACCTGGCCGAACACGGCCTGCCGCTGCGACCCGAAGACCTGGCCACGCACCGTGCCATCGAGTACCCGGCGTCGGGTGGCACGCGCTCGGCCAGCTGGGACTGGCACGAAGCCGGCCAGGCCCGCAGCACGGCCGTGCCGGCCGCGGTGAGCGCCAACAACGTGGAGTGCTACATCGCGCTGGCGCTGGCCGGCCTGGGCCTGATCCAGGTGCCGGCCTACGACGTGGCCGACCACCTCGATCGCGGCGAGCTGGTGGCCGTGATGCCCGAGCACCGGCCGGCGCCGATGCCGGTGCACCTGGTGGTGGCGCACCGGCGCCACCTGTCGCGCCGCGTGCAGACCTTCGTGCAGTGGATGGAGGCGCTGCTGAAGCCGCACCTGCTGCCGTAGCGGCAGCCGCACCCGCTAGACGGTGCGCCCGCCGTCCACCGGGAACTCGACGCCGGTGATGAACTCGGCATCGTCGCTGGCGAGAAAGAGCGCGGCCTTGGCGATGTCTTCCGGCGTCGAGAGGCGCCCGAGCGGGATCGTCGCCAGGAACCTCCGGCGGTTCTCGGGTGTGTCGGGCATGCCCATGAACTGCTCGAGCAGGCCGGTCACGCCCATCACCGGGCAGATGGCGTTGACGCGGATGCCGTCGCCGCCCAGCTCCACCGCCAGCGACTTGCTCATCAGGTTCACCGCGCCCTTCGAGCTGTTGTACCAGGTGAGCCCGGGCCGCGGCCGCATGCCCGCCGTGCTGCCCACGTTGAGGATGACGCCGCCTTTCTGCGCGCGCATCAGCGGCACCACGGCATGCACCATGTGGAAGATGCTCTTCACGTTGACCGCGTAGACCTTGTCGAAGGTGGCCTCGTCCACGTCGAGCAGCGGGCCGTTCTTGTGCGTCCAGCCGGCGTTGTTGACGACGATGTCGATGCGGCCGCCAAACGCGGCGCGGGTGGCCGCGACGGCGGCGTCGATGTCGGCGCGCTGCGTCACGTCGCAGCGCAGCGCGACAGCACCGGAACCGATCGATGCCGCGACCTGCTGCGCGCCCTCGCCGTTGATGTCGACGACCGCGACCCTGGCGCCTTCGGCCGCGTACAGCCGTGCGATGCCTTCGCCGAAGCCGCTGGCTGCGCCGGTGACGATGGCGATCTTGTTGGCAAGTCTCATGGACACTCCTCTGCGATGAACGGGATCGGCCAGGGCTCGGCGCGGAACCGGCTCTGCCGGGCCGCTGCCGACGCCCCCTCGGGGGGCAGCGAGCGCCCGCGAGCGTGGGGGCTCACGGACTGCCGTGGTACTGGACGACGGTCTTCACGGTGCAGAACTCCTCCAGCGCCATGAAGCCTTTTTCACGGCCATGGCCGCTCTTCTTCACACCGCCGAAGGGCAGCTCCACGCCGCCACCGGCGCCGTAGGCGTTGATGTAGACCTGCCCGCATTTCAGCGCCTTGGCCACGCGCGTCTGGCGGCCGCCGTCGCGTGTCCAGACCGCGGCGATCAGGCCGTAGTCGGTGGCGTTGGCGAGCGCGATCGCATCGGCCTCGTCGTCAAAAGGCAGGGCGGCCAGCACCGGGCCGAAGACCTCGTCGCAGGCCAGCTCGTGGCCGCGCGGCACCGGGCCGAACAGCGTCGGCGCCACGTAGTAGCCGCCGGGGTGCACACCGTCTGCAACTTGCCCCTGCGCCAGCACCGGAATGCCGGCCGCCCGCGCCCGCGCGATGAAACCTTCCACGCGCGCCTTCTGCGCGGCGTTGATCAGCGGGCCGCAGTCCCGGTCCTGCTCGGGCGTGCCGGCGCTGCTGTCGGCGAACTTCTGCGCCACCAGCGCCATGAAGCGCTCGTAGATGCTCTGCTGCACCAGCAACCGGCTGCCGGCCGAGCAGGTCTGGCCCGCGTTCTGCGTGATGGCCTTGATGACAAAGCCGGCCGTGCGTTCCAGGTCGGCGTCTTCGAACACCAGGTGCGGGCTCTTGCCGCCCAGCTCCAGCACGCACTTCAGCGTGCGTTCGGCCGCCGCCTTCTGCACCAGGCTGCCGACCTCCGGGCTGCCGGTGAAGGTGACGAAGTCGATGTCACCATGTGCGGTGAGCGCCGCACCGGCTTCTTCGCCCAGGCCGGTGACCACGTTCAGCGCGCCCGGCGGCAGGCCGGCCTCTTGCGCGATCTCGCAGAAGGCCAAGGGCGTGAGGCAGGCATCTTCCGAAGGCTTCAGCACCGCGGCGTTGCCGGTGGCCAGCGCCGGCACCACCGAGCGACCGAACATCTGCGCCGGGTAGTTCCAAGGCAGGATGTGCGCGGTAACACCATAGGGCTCGCGCAGCACCAGCACCTGGAAATCGTTGAGGTAAGGAATCTGCTCGCCGTGCAGCTTGTCGGCCGCACCGCCGTAGAACTCGCAGTAGCGCGCCGCCACCGTGATGTCGTTGCGCGCCTGGCTCAGCGGCTTGCCGGTGTCGCGCGCTTCGAGCCGGGCCAGTTCCTCGTGGCGGGCCAGGATCCGCTCGCTCATCTTCAGCAGGATGCGGCCACGCTCGGTGGCCGTCAGCCGGCCCCAACGACTGTGCAGCGCCGCACGCGCGGCCTTCACGGCACGGTCGATGTCGGCGGCGCCGCCGCGCGCCAGGGTGTCGAAGGCCTCGCCGGTGGCGGGATCAATCACGGGCAGGGTCAGGCCACTGGCGGCCGGCCCCCATTGCCCGTCGATGAAGAGCTGGGGCATGGTGTCTCCGGGCACGGGCTTTGTGCGGCCCTGGTGTTCTGGCCGGTGATTCTGCCCGGCCGCCGGACCGCTCAGCTGGGGTCCGGGCGCACCAGGTCGTCGTGGTGGAAGTCGGCGCTGCCGCGCTTCCAGTAGGCCGCGATGCGCATGGCCTCGCGCGGGTGGCCCTTGCGCTGCAGCATCAGGTCGCGCACGGCCGCCATCGCCCCGGCCTCGCCGGCGGCCCAGACGTAGCCTTCGCCGGGCGGCAGTTCGAGCGCGTCGAGCGCCGCCACCAGGGCCGCGGCCGAATCCACCCGCTGCACGCTCGCGCCGGCCGTCGGGCCCAGCACGGCCAGGTCCTGCAACTGCACGACGACGATGCACCGGCTGCCCTCGGGCAGCTCGCCCAGCCGGCGCGCGATGGCCGGCGCGCCGGTGGCGTCACCCGCCAGCAGGAACCAGTCGTAGTCGGTGGGCACAACCATCGAGCCGCGCGGCCCGCCGATCACCAGCCGCTGGCCCGCTGCCGCCTGGCGCGCCCAGCTGGCGGCCACGCCGTCGCCGTGCAGCGCGAAGTCGATGGTCAGCGTCTGCGCGGCGGCGTCGAAGTGGCGCGGCGTGTAGTCGCGGCGTGCCGGTTCTTCGCCGGCCGCGGCGTCGAAGAACAGCTTGATGTGGTCGTCGAAGCCCAGCGAGACAAAGCCGGCGAGCTCGGGGCCGCCCAGCACCACGCGCACGAACTCGGAACCCAGCGACTCCACGCGCTGCACCTGCAGCTCGCGGCGGACGAGTTCGTGGCGCACAGGCTGCACGCGGCGGACGGAGACGGGAGTTTCCATGGCAATCGATGGCAATTGATTGATAATGTCATCCATCATGCGCAAATCGATTGACCATGTCAACGAAGTGGCCGCCACTGCCCCCACGGCAGAGGCGCTGTTCGACCGGCTGCACGGGGTGATGCACCTGGTGCGCTGGGGCCACCAGCGGCTGCTGCGCGGCGTGGCCGCCGAGCTGGCGCCGATGGACGCCCGCGTGCTGGGCTTTTTTGCCCGCCACCCCGGTGGCACGCAGACCGACCTGGCCCTGCACTCGGGCCGCGACAAGGGCCAGATCGCCCGGCTCGTGGCCGGCCTGCGCGAACGCGGGCTGCTCGACGGCGAGGCCGACCCGGCCGACCGGCGCAGCCTGCGCCTGCGCCTCACGCCCGAGGGCGAGGCGCTGCACAAGGCCAGCCGCCGCCAGGCCCGGCGTCTTTACGAAGACGCGGCTTCTGCGCTGAGCGACGACGAGCGCCGCCAGTTGGCGGCGCTGCTGGCCAAGCTCGAAGCCGGCCTGGAAGCGGCTCAGAAGGCGTAGCGCGCCAAGGTGAACCAGGTGCGGCCTGCCGACGGGAAGCCGGCGTCGAGTTCGTAGAACTTGTCCGTCGCGTTGTCGACGCCGGCCTCCACGGTCAGCCCCTGCAGCGGCTGCCAGCCCAGCTTCAGGCCCAGCGTCGTGAAGCCGGGCAGGGCCACGGTGTTGCTGATCCAGCGCGAGTCGTTGTGCTCCACGCTGGCCTGCAGCGACAGCCCGGCGCCCGGCCGCGCCAGCACGTAGGCGAACACCTTGCGGTCGGGCACGCCGGTCAGCCGCACGTCGGGGCTGGAGACGTTCTTCTGGCGCATCGCGGTGAGGTTGCCACCCAGTTCCAGCCAGGCCAGCGGCGAGCCACGCAGGCCGATCTCGACCCCGCTGACCCGGGCCTCGCCGACGTTGCGCATCTGGCAGGGCGTGGCCGGGCTGCAGCTGGTGCCGGCGCCGACGAAGGCCGACTGGATCTTGTCGTCGACACGGCTCTGGAACACCGCGGCCTCGACGGCCACGCCGGCCAGCCGACCCTCGTAGCCGACCTCGAGATTCAGCGAGCGTTCCGGCCCCAGGTTCGGGTTCTCGACGTAGTTGCCGAGCCGCTGCGAGTAGCGGTCCTTCAGCGTCGGCAGCCGCGTCTTGCGCGCCAGCGTGGCGTAGACCCGGCCGGCCTCGCCGAGCGTGTGGAACAGGCCGGCCTGCAGGTTCGTCGCCGAGGCCGACGGCGGCAGCGCGTAGGTGCTGCTGGTGCTGAACACGCCGTCAGGTTGCAGCGTGTGGCGCGCTGCACCGAGCGAGAGCTGCCAGCCTGGGGCGATATCGATCAGGTCCTCGATGCCGATCGAACGCAGCGTGTCTTCGTACAGCGCGTTGCGCGTGCCGTTGGCGTCGACCTCCTCGTGTTCGTCGCCGCGCTGCTGCAGCACCGCCCGCAGCAGGTGGCCGCTGAATCGGCGCGACTCGATCTCGACCGCACCGCCCAGCGTGCGGTCGTGGTAGATGCTGCGGCCGGTGGACACACTGCCCATGCCGCTGGTGCGCAGCGTGGTGTAGCTGGCGTCGGTGTAGCTCGTGACCTCGTTGTCGAAGCGGTCGTGGTACAGGCGCAGCTTCACGCGTTCGTGGCTGCCGAGCGCCGTGCTGGAGACGAAGTAGAGGCTCTCCTTGTCCCAGAACGGCCAGCGCCAGTAGCGCAGGCCGCTGGTGCCGGTGGTGGGCGGCTGGCCCTTCACACCGTCCTGCCGGTAGTACGACAGCGTGTACTCGTCGCCCTCTTTCGGCGTGAAGCCCAGCTTCAGCGAGAGCTTGCTGTCCTCGCGGTCGCTGTTCTCGCGCAGGCCGCCGTCTTCGTTGGGCGTGGGCACGAAGTCGCCGGAAAGTCGGAAGCCGTCGGCCTGGCGGTGCGACAGGCCGGCCTGGAAGTACCAGGCCCCGCGGCGCGTGCCGAGGTTGAGGCCGGCGCGTACATCCCGCCCGTCGGCCACGCCGACGAAGGCATCGCCTTCGATCGCGCGTGTGGGCTTGCGCGAGACGAGGTTGATCGCGCCACCCAGCGCGTTCGGGCCGTAGGCGATGGAGCTGAAGCCCTTGGCCACCTGGATGGCGGCGATGTCGTAGGTGCCGAAGCGGTTGAAGTCGACATAGCCGTCGTAGGGCACGTACACCGGCACGCCGTCGATGAACAGCGGCACCTGGCGCGGGTCGAAGCCGCGCACGTAGACCAGTCGCTCGTTGCGCAGGTTGTTCGCCAGCGTCACGCCCGGCAGCAGCGCCACCGCGTCGCCCACCGTCAGGCGGTTGAACTGCTCGATCTGCGCGCGCGTGACCAGCGAGCCGGCCTGGTCGGTGGGCATGGCGCCGACCTGCGGGCGCTGGCCTGTAATGGTGATGGTGCCGAGGCCGAAGGCCTCGTCGGCGTGCAGCGGCGCCGCGGCCAGCAGCAGCGTGGCCAGCGCCAAGGTGTTCAGCGGGGAAAGGCTGCGCAGGGTGTCGTCGGTTCGTGTCATTGGGGAAGTCATCATCGACATAGTTATTGGAATATATCGACACCTCGAAGACATCGGAGACACGGTATATTCCATACAACATATCGATTTCCCCGACCCGATGCCCCCGCGCAGCGACGACGACCCAGACAGCCCCCGTACCGTTTCACCGGTGCTGTGGTCGATGGAGCGCGCTCCCGGCTCCGGGCATTACCACGTCGGGTTCCGAACGGCCGCCGGCGAACGTGTGGTGGTGCAGCTGCGTGCGGCCGACATCCTCGGCATGGCCGATGCCGTCCTGAACAGCCCGGGCGACGAGGTCGCCCATCCACCGGTGCAGTGAGGCGTCGCCGGGCTCAGCCCGCGGCCAGACGCTCCGGGAACGTGTAGGCGACCATGTCGTCGCCACGGACGAAGCCGATCAGCAGCAGCCCGCTGCCGGCGGCCAGCTCGACAGCCATCGTGGTCGGCGCCGACACGGCGGCCAGCGCGGCCACCTGGGCGCGTGCGGTCTTCTGCACCATCTCGAAACTGGCGCGGCTGGTGACCGCGACGAAGCGCTGCTCGTGGCCGAGGCCCTGGCGCACGGCCGCACCGATCAGCTTGTCGAGCGCGTTGTGGCGGCCCACGTCCTCGCGCACCAGCTCGATGTGACCGTCGGCGCGGCACCAGGCAGCAGCGTGGGTGGCTCCCGTGAGCTGCTGCCGCGGCTGCAGCTCGCGCAGGCCGTGCAGGGCCTTTGCAACGGCCTGCGGCGCGAGCTGCACCGGCTGCAGCGCCGGCAGCGGCTGGCGCACCTGGTCGAGCGAATCGGTGCCGCAGAGGCCGCAGCCGGTGCGGCCGGCCATGCTGCGCCGCCGCTCGCGCAGCCGCCACTCGGCGGCGCTGGACACCTCGAGATGCACCTCGATGCCATCGGCCACCGGGTTGACCTCGACGGCGCGCAGTTCGTCCGGCCGCTCCAGCAGGCCTTCGGTCAACCCGAAGCCGAGCGCGAAGTCCTCCAGATCGGCCGGCGTGGCCAGCATCACCGCGTGGGAGATGCCGTTGAACACCAGCGCCACCGGCACTTCTTCGGCCAGCCAGTCGGTGGCCGTGCTGCCTTGGCCGTTGCGCCGGGCGAACACGGCCTGTGCGCGCACGCCGGGCGGCGTGCTGCGGCCGGGTTCGTCGTCCCGGGCACTCACGGCGCCGGCTCCCGTTCCCCGGCCTCGACCAGCGCGCGGCCCGCGGGCGTCAGGTGCGCCACCCAGCGCTCGTCCAGCTGCACCACGCGCACCCAGCCCGGCCCGGAGACCCCGCCGATCACCGCATCGCCCATCAGCGTCAGCTCGCGCATCAGCACGCTCACGCCCTGCCCCAGCCGCTTGCCTAGCCGCGGCAGCGACATGCCGCCGGCAGCCGGCGCGTCAGCCAGCTCGCGCAGGATGCCCGCGCGCAACGGGGTGATCGGAAAGGGCGACATCGGGCGGCGGACTCAGGCCGCGGATGTTGCCTCGGTGGGCTCGGCCGGCACCGATTCGGCCACGGCCTCGTGCAGCGACAGCAGCACGGGGATCGCTTTCGAGGTGGGTGTGCCCGCGACGATGGCCGTGGCCGACAGCGGCACCAGCGGGTTGGTCTCGGGGTAGTAGGCCGCGAGGCAGCCGCGCGGAATGTCGTAGGCCACCAGGCGGAACTTGTCGGCGCGGCGCTGCTGGCCGTCGTCCCACACGGTGTGGATGTCGACCCAGTCGCCGTCGCGGAAGCCCAGCGTGCGGATGTCCTCGGCGTTGATGAAGACCACGCGGCGCTGTCCGAACACGCCGCGGTAGCGGTCGTCCATGCCGTAGATCGTGGTGTTGTACTGGTCGTGCGAGCGCGTGGTGAGCAGCGTGAAGACGACCGCGTCGCGCTGCTTGTCCTGCATCTTGCGGCGTGCGCGGTGCACCGGCGTGTCGCGCGGCACGGCGTGGGTGAAGAAGCTCGCCTTCTTCGTCGGCGTGTTCCACACCCGTTCGCTGGCGGTGTTGCGCAGGCGGAAGCCGCCCGGCACGGCCACGCGGGTGTTGAAGTCCTTGAAGTCGTCGAAGACCTTCTCGATCTGGTCGCGGATGCGGCGGTAGTCTTCCACCAGCCACAGCCAGGGCGTGCTGCTGCCCTTGCCACCCGGGCCTTGCAGCGTGGCCTGGGCCAGGCGGGCGACGATGGCCGGCTCCGACAGCAGCTGCTCCGAAGCCGGCGGGTTGATGCCCATCGAGATGTGCACCATGCTCATCGAGTCTTCCACCGTCACGCCCTGCGGGCCTTGGGCCTGCATGTCGATCTCGGTGCGGCCCAGGCAGGGCAGGATCAGCGCCTCGCGGCCATGCACCACATGGCTGCGGTTGAGCTTGGTGGTCACGTGCACCGTCAGGTCGCACTGGCGCAGCGCCTTCCAGGTTTCGTAGGTGTCGGGCGTGGCCGCCGCGAAGTTGCCGCCGAGCGCGAAGAACACCCGGCCCTTGCCATCGAGCATGGCCTGGATGGCCTCGACCGTGTCATAGCCGTTTTCGCGCGGCGGCTCGAACTTGAAGACCTGGCCCAGGCGGTCCAGCAGCGCGGCCGGCGGCTTCTCCCAGATGCCCATCGTGCGGTCGCCCTGCACGTTGCTGTGGCCGCGCACCGGGCAGAAGCCGGCACCCGGGCGGCCGACGTTGCCGCGCATCATCAGCAGGTTGCCCATCATCTGGATGGTGGCCACCGAGTGCTGGTGCTGGGTGATGCCCATGCCCCAGCAGAAGATCGCGCGCTCGGCACCGATGTAGATGTCGGCCGCGGTGTGGATCTGCTCCAGCGTCAGGCCCGCTTCTTCGACGATCACGTCCCAGGATTCGGCGCGCAGGTCCTCGGCCATGGCCTCGAAGCCCAGCGTGTGCTCGTCGATGAAGGCCTGGTCGAGCAGGCGCTCGCCGGCGTCCTGGCGCTCGATCAGCCGCTTCATCATGCCCTTGACGGTGGCGAAGTCGCCGCCGCTCCTGAGCTGGAAGTAGTGCGAGCTGATCGGCGTGGAGCCCAGCGTGGCCATCTCCAGCTTGCTCTGCGGATCGGCAAAACGCTCCAGGCCGCGTTCGCGCAGCGGGTTGAAGCTGACGATGCGCGCGCCGCGCTTGGAGGCGTGGCGCAGCTCGCCCAGCATGCGCGGGTGGTTGGTGCCCGGGTTCTGGCCGAAGATGAAGATGGCGTCGGCCTGGTCGAAGTCGTCCAGCGTGACCGTGCCCTTGCCCACGCCGATCTGCGGCCGCATGCCGCTGCCGCTGGGCTCGTGGCACATGTTCGAGCAGTCGGGGAAGTTGTTCGTGCCGTACTCGCGCACGAACAGCTGGTACAGGAAGGCGGCTTCGTTGCTGGCCCGGCCCGAGGTGTAGAAGATGGCCTCGTTCGGATCGGCCAGCGCATTCAGGTGGCGCGCGATCAGCTCGAAGGCCGCGTCCCAGCCGATGGGCAGGTACTTGTCGCTGGCCGCGTCGTAGACCATCGGGTGCGTCAAACGCCCCTGGTCCTCGAGCCAGAAGTCGCTCTGCTGCATCAGCTCGGCCACGGTGTGGCGGGCAAACAGCTCCGGCCCGGCGCGGCGCGCCGTGGCCTCGGCCGCCACGGCCTTGACGCCGTTTTCGCAGAACTCGAAGGTCGAGGCGTGGTTGCGGTCGGGCCAGGCGCAGCCCGGGCAGTCGAAGCCGTCGGGCTGGTTGGCCGACAGCAGCGTCTTGGCACCCTTGATCGGGATGTCCTGCCGCAACAGCGCGTTCTTCACGCTGTTCAAGGCGCCCCAGCCACCAGCGGGGCCCTTGTAGAACTCGATCTTCTCTTCTTTCATGCCTGTCTCCGAGGCCTGCTGCCAGGCCCTGTCTCCGGGGCCCGTCAGCGCCTGGCGCTGGGCGGGCTCAGTGGAAGAACCGCGCTGCGCTCACCAGCGTCTTGTAGGTGCCCCAGGCCAGCGGGATGCCGACCGCCGCCCAGGCCAGCGCCACCACCACCGGGCTCACGCGGTCTTCGCGGCCAGAACCCGTACCGCTGCCAACGACCTCGGCCGCGGCGGCCTTTTCGTGGGCCAGCTTCTTCTCACGCGCCAGCTCTTCGTCGGTCATGAAGTGCTTGTCGGCCACCGGGCGGATCAGCAGGTTGGCCACCAGGCCGACCAGCAGCATGCCGACCAGGATGTACATGGTCTGGTTATAGACCTGCTCGCGCGGAATGCCCAGCCCCAGCTGGTATTCGCGCATGTAGTTCACGACCACCGGGCCCAGGATGCCGGCCGTGGCCCAGGCGGTGAGCAGCCGGCCGTGGATGGCACCGACCATCTGCGTGCCGAACATGTCGGCCAGGTAGGCCGGCACCGTGGCGAAACCGCCGCCGTACATGCTGAGGATCAGGCAGAAGGCGCCCACGAACAGCAGCTTGCTGCCGATGCCGGCCGACGACGGGATGCTGGCGTACAGCAGCGCACCGATGACGAAGAAGAGCGTGTAGGTGAGCTTGCGGCCGAGCTTGTCCGACAGGCTGGCCCAGAAGAAGCGGCCGCCGATGTTGAACAGCGACAGCAGCGCGGTGAAGCCGCCCGCCACCGCGGCGATGGCCGCGAGCTGCTCGGCGCCGAGCTCGGAGAACTTGCCGGCCTCGCCGATCAGCGCACCGCCGAACACCTCCTGCAGCATCGGGCTGGCCATGCCGATCACGCCGATGCCGGCCGACACGTTCATGCACAGCACGACCCAGATGAGCCAGAACTGCGGAATGCCCCAGACCTTCTTCACGTGCACATGGCGCTTCGTGATCATGGCGTTGGCGGTCTGCGCCGCCGGCGGCGTCCAGCCCGCAGGCTTCCAGCCGCTGGGCGGCACGCGGTAGCCCAGGGCACCGGCCAGCATGAACACGAAGTAGAGCAGCGCCATCACGACGAAGGTCTGCATCACGCCAACGTCGGTGGGCGTGGAGAAGAACTTCATCAGCTCCACCGCCAGCGGCGAGCCGATCATCGCGCCGCCGCCGAAGCCCATGATGGCCATGCCGGTGGCCATGCCGCGGCGGTCCGGGAACCACTTGATCAGCGTCGACACCGGCGAGATGTAGCCCAGCCCCAGCCCGATGCCGCCGATGACCCCCGAGCCCAGCAGCATCAGCCAGAACTGGTGCAGGTGGATGCCCAGCGCCGACAGCAGCATGCCGCCGCACCAGCACAGCGCGCTGATCACGCCCACCTTGCGCGGGCCTACGCGTTCGAGCCAGCCGCCCCAGATGGCGGCGGAACAGCCCAGGAACACGAAGAACAGCGTGTACATCCAGCCCAGCGTCGCGACACGCCAGTCGCAACCTGTGGCAAACAGTTCGGCGAAGAAGCCGACGTCCGCGCCGCAGGTCAGGGCCCCGGTGCCGCCGATCTGCAGCGCCTTGGACAGCGGCAGCCAGAACACCGAGAAGCCATAGGCCATGCCGATGCACAGGTGGATGGCCAGCGCCGCCGGCGGAACCAGCCAGCGGTTGAAGCCGGGGCCGGCCACGATGCGTTCTTTGGAGAGGAAGCCTGCAGCGGGTTGAACAGGCAGTGAGCTCGGACCGAGCACCGACGACATCTTGTCTCCTTGACTTTGTGTAATGCAGGCACTCCGTTCAGAATGCCTTTGACATTTCTCAAGGCGCGGATCGTCATTGATGCAGCGAACCTCACGCAATATGAAGACCGAGCTCCAATGCATAGGCAACCGGCTGCCTATGCATAGGCAGTCATGAAGCAGGTTTCCATCCGCCCGGTCTGGACCATCCAGGACCCCAACGGCTCGCCGCTGCCCTCCCGCCTGATCGAACTGCTGGCCGGCGTCTCGGAGCACGGCAGCCTGCTGCTCGCGGCACGCGCGCTCGGCCTGTCGTACCGGCGCGCCTGGGATCTTGTGCGCGAAGCCGAACAGTCGTTCGGCTCACCGCTGCTGCACATGGCGCGTGGCCGCGGTTCCACGCTGACCGAACTCGGCGCGCGCATCGTGTGGGCCGACCAGCGCATCAACGCCCGCCTCACGCCCACGCTCGGCACGCTGGCCTCTGAACTCGCGGAAGAACTGCGCGGTGCCTTGGGCGACCACGCGTCACCGCTGCGCGTGTACGCCAGCCACGGCTTTGCGATCGAACGGCTGGTTGGGCAGCTGGTGCACAACGGCCTGCAGGTGGCTATCAGCTATGCCAGCAGTTCAGCGGCAGCCGCGGCCCTGCGCGAAGGCGACTGCGACCTCGCCGGGCTGCACATTCCTGCAGGCCCGATGGAGGCGACGGCACTCGCGCACTACCGCCGCTGGCTGCAGGGGATGGACCTCACGCTGATCGACATCGCGATGCGGCGCCAGGGCCTGATGGTGCGGGCGGGCAATCCGAAGGAGCTGTACGGCCTGGCGGACCTGGTTCGGCAGAACGTGCGCTTCGTCAACCGCCAGCCCGGCTCCGGCACGCGGCTGCTGCTCGAAGGCCTGCTGCAGGCGCAGGGCATCGACGGCAGGCGCATCGCCGGCTTCGAGCAGGTCGAGCACACCCACGCCGCCGTCGCGGCCTACGTGGCCAGCGGCATGGCCGACGTCGGCCTGGGCCTGGAGCCGCCGGCGCGCCGCTTCAGGCTGGACTTCGTGCCGGTGGCCACCGAGCGCTACTTCCTGCTGTGCCGCAGCGAGGCACTCGGCAAGCCTTCGTTGCAGGCCGTGCTGCAACTGCTGCGCGACGCCGATTTCCACGCCACGCTGCAGGCACTGCCCGGCTACGACCCGGCAGCCGCCGGCACGGCCACGCCGCTGCGCGAGATCTACCCGGGCCTGGTCGCCGCCGGCTGAGGCAGCACTGCGCCGAGCAGCCCCTGCCACAGCCCGCGCGCCCAGCGGGCCTCGGCGCTGTCGCTCTGGCGGTAGCACACCGTGGTGCCGCAGCGGCGCCGCTCCACCAGCCCGGCCTGCCGCAGCAGCTTCAGGTGGCCCGAGACATTGGGCTGGCTGGAGCCGCTGGCGCGCACCAGCTCGGCCACGCAGCGCTCGCCATCGGCCAGCAGCACGAGCAGCTTCAGCCGCAGCGGCACCGACAGCGCCCGCAGGCAGCGCTGGCGTTGCTCGATGTCCAGGCCGGCCGGCGCGGCCATCCACTGCGCCGCGAAGCAGGCCGTCAGCGGTTGGCCCAGGGCACGCCCCGTCGAGATCGGACTCAGGTTCATCGACAGCAATACGATATGTCCAAAGGAATATATCGCAGGGTGCCCGCGGCCGGCAACAACGGCCCCAGGCCCTTCAGCCGGCGAGCTTGCCGATGAGTTTGAGCAGGCGGTCGAAACGGCGGCCGTAGGGCGGCCTGAACATCGCGGTGCCGGCCCAGCGCGGCTGGATGAACACCGGCTTCTCCTTGCTGAAGCTGCGGAAGCCCCACTCGCCGTGGTAGGCGCCCATGCCGCTGGCACCGACGCCGCCGAAGGGTTGCTCCTCCTGGCCCAGGTGCCAGATGCAGTCGTTGACGGTCACGCCGCCGGCGTGTGTCTGCTCCAGCGCCCGCTGCCGGCGCTGCGCGTCGCGGCCGAACCAGTACAGCGCCAGCGGCCGCTCGTGCGCCCGCACATAGGCCAGCGCCTCGTCGGCACTGTCGCAAGGCAGCAGCGGCAGCAGCGGGCCGAAGATCTCCTCGCGCATCACCGCCATTCCCTCATGCACGCCGGTCAGCAGGTGCGGCACGAAGCGGCCGTCCTGCGGCGATTCGTCGTGCGTCGGCAGCAGCCGCGCGCCCTGGGCACGGGCGTCGTCCAGCAGGCCCTGCAGCCGCGCGCGGTGGCGGTCGTTGACGATGCAGCTGTAGTCCGGGTTGCCCGCCAGCCGTGGGTACAGCGCACGCATCGCCGCCGCCACGCGTTCGGCCAGCGGCTCGATCAGGGCGCGCGGCGCCAGCACGTAGTCCGGCGCCACGCAGGTCTGGCCGGCATTGAACAGCTTGCCGAAGGCCAGCCGCTCGGCAGTGAGGTCCAGGTCGCAGCTATCGTCGACGATGGCCGGCGACTTGCCGCCCAGCTCCAGCGTCACCGGCGTGAGGTTGCGCGCCGCGGCCTGCGCCACCAGCCGCCCCACCGCGGTCGAGCCGGTGAAGAACAGGTGGTCGAAAGGCAGCTCGACAAAGGCGCGGCCGACGCTCGCGTCGCCGTTGATCACCTGCATCTCCTCGGGCGCGAACTCGGCGCGCACCATCGACGCCAGCAGCGCCGAGGTGGCCGGCGTCAGCTCCGAGGGTTTCAGCATCACGCGGTTGCCGGCCGCCAGGGCCGCGACGGCCGGCGCCATCGACAGGTAGTAGGGGTAGTTCCAGGGCGAGACGATGCCGGCCACACCCAGCGGCTGGCGCAGCAGGCGGTTGCGGCCGGGCCAGAAGTGCAGCTGCGTGGGCACGCGCTGCGGCCGGCTCCAGGCCGGCAGCTTGGCGATGGCATGGCGCGCCGCGGCCTGCACGGTGAAGACCTCGGCCAGCAGCGTTTCCTGGTGCGCCCGGTGGCCGAAGTCGGCCGCGATGGCCGCGGCCAGCTCGCCGGCATGCCGCTCGGTCAGGGCGTGAACGCGGCGCAAGCGGTCCCGCCGCAGCGCCAGGCTGGGCATGGGGTCGGCCTCGAAGGCCTGGCGCTGGCGCCGCAGCGTGTCGTGCAGATCCGGTTCGGGGGTCGCGCTCATGGCGGGAGTGTCGGTCAAACCGGTGGGCACCGGATTTCGATTCCGGCGCTCGATATGTTCTTATGTATATTTCGAGTCGCCGCCCGCCATCATCCCGCCATGCAGACCCCGCCCTTCCGCGCCGCCGTCCTGCCGTCTGCCGCCACCTGGGTGGGCGAGACAAAAGTTCCTTTCGGCCCTGTGTCCGACGACGCTGACGCAGTGGCCGACAGCGCAGCAGGCACCCGGCTGCGCCTGGGCGAGATGGACGCCCACCTGCACTGCTCGGTGATCGGCACCTGCCTGTCGACCGCCGAGCTGCGCAAGCTGATGCGCCGCTTCATCCACGTCGACGGCGCCAGCGACCTGGAGCTGCACCACGACGCCGTTCGCCTGGCTTCGCAGAACGCCGAGGTGGCGCGTGCACTGCACAAGGCGCTGGACCGCCGCCACGACGCCAGCGTGCAGCGCTTTGCGCGTGCCACGGGCGCAGACGCGGTGGGCGCGCTGTGGCAGCAGTCGCTGAACGCAGGCGAAGTGCCCGGTGCCTACTGGGCCTTGCTGACGCACCGGCGCAGCACGGCCGCGCTGCGCCAGCAGGCTTTCGGCGACGTTCACATGTTGTCGCACCTGGTCGGCGCCGCGAACCGGGCCGACATCCGCAGGCTCGTGGCGCTGGAACAGGACAACGCCGAATGGCGCGAGCGCGCCGAGCGCCAGCAGGAGCGCCTGGCCGAACTGGTGCTGGAACGCGACCAGGCGCTGGCCGAGCGCGACACCACCCGCACGCGGGTGCTCGCGCTGGAGCAGACGCTGGCCCAGGGTGCCGACGGGGCGCAGGCGGCCGGTGCGGCAGCAGCCGCCACCGAGGCCCTGATGGCCACCGTGGCCGTGCAGACCCTGCGCCGCGAAGCCGCCGAAGCACAGACCCAGCGTCTGCAGGCCGAAGCCGCCCGGCTGGCGGCGGAGCTGGCACACCTGCAGGCCCATGCCCAGGAACTGGGCCGCGAGCTGGCGGCCGCCGAGGCCGAACTCGGCGCCCGCCCGGGCGGCGACCAGGCCCCGGCTTCGAGGCTGCAGCAGCAGCTGAACGGGCGCCGCCTGCTCTACGTGGGCGGCCGCCCCAGTTCCAGCGCGGCCATCCGCGAGCTGGTGCAGCGGCACGGCGGCGAGTACCAACGGCACGACGGCGGCCTCGAAGACCGCAAGGGCCTGCTGCAGGCCGCGCTGGCCGGCGCCGACCTCGTCGTGTTCCCGGTCGACTGCATCGACCACGACTCGGCGCTCGCCCTCAAGCGCCACTGCCAGCGCCTGGGCAAGCCCTTTCTGCCGCTGCGCAGCGCCAGCGTCACCAGCTTTGCGGCGGCGCTGGCCGCGGCCGCCGAACAGGCCGAAGCGCCATCGGGTCACGGCTGCGGCGGTGCCTGCCTGCGGCACGGCTGAGGCTGGGCTCGCCGGCCAGTCACTACACTGGCCCGGTCTTCACCCCCTTCCCCTCGCACCATGACCATCGAAACGCAGGACGATGTCGTCGCACTGAAGCGCATCGGCAGCATCGTGTCGTCGGTGCTGCAGCGCATGCTCGACGCGGCCGAACCCGGCATGCGCACGCGCGATCTCGACCGGCTCGGCGCCCGGCTGCTGGAAGAACGGGGTGCCCGCTCGGCGCCGCAGCTGACCTACGGCTTCCCCGGCGCCACCTGCATCAGCGTCAACGAAGAAGCGGCCCACGGCATTCCCGGCGACCGCGTCCTGCGCGCCGGCGACGTGCTGAACATCGACGTGTCGGCCGAACTCGGCGGCTACTTCGCCGACACTGGCGGCACCGTGGTCGTGCCGCCAGGCTCGCCGCTGAAGACCCGCCTGTGCCACGCCACACGCACCGCGCTCGCCGAAGCGATGAAGAGCGCCCGCGCCGGGCAGCCCATCAACCGCATCGGCGCCGCCATCGAACGCACGGCCAGGGCCTACGGCTTCAAGGTCATCGAAAACCTCGGCAGCCACGGCGTGGGCCGCGCGCTGCACGAGGCGCCCGAACACATCCCGGGCTACTTCGATCCGTCGGACCGGCGTGTGCTGCACGAGGGCATGGTGATCACCATCGAGCCCTTCCTGTCCACACGCAGCCGCCTCGTCACCGAGGCCGCCGACGGCTGGACGCTGAAAGGCGCGCCCGGCAACCTCTCGGCGCAGTTCGAGCACACGATGATCATCACCCAGGGTGCGCCCATCGTCGTCACGCAGCACTGAGCGGCGCTGAGCCCTTCAGCCTTTCACGCACACCACCTGCTTCAGCGTGTGCACGACCTCGACCAGGTCGCGCTGCGCTTCCATCACCGCGTCGATGTCCTTGTAGGCCGCGGGCGTCTCGTCGAGCACGTCCTTGTCCTTGCGGCACTCCACGCCTTCGGTCGCCGCACGGTGGTCAGCCAACGTGAAGCGGCGCTTGGCTTCGCCGCGGCTCATCACGCGGCCTGCGCCGTGTGAGCAGCTCTCGAACGACTCGGGGTTGCCCTTGCCACGCACGATGTAGCTGCGCGCGCCCATGCTGCCGGGGATGATGCCCAGTTGCCCGGCCTTGGCGCTCACCGCGCCCTTGCGTGTGACGAACACGTCTTCGCCGAAGTGGTGCTCCTTGCTCACATAGTTGTGGTGGCAGTTCACCGCTTCGATGTGCGCCTGGAAGCCCTTGTGGATCACCGTCTTCGCGGCTTCGATCACACGCTTCATCATCATCTCGCGGTTGGTGGCCGCAAAGCGCTGCGCCCAACCCACCGCCCGCACGTAGTCGCCGAAGTAGCGGCTGCCTTCCTCGAAGTAGGCCAGGTCGCGGTCGGGCAGGTTCATGTTGTTGCGCAGCGCGTCCTGCTTCGCCAGCTCGATGAACATGGTGCCGATGAAGTTGCCCACGCCGCGCGAGCCGGAGTGCAGCATGAACCACACGAACCCGACCTCGTCCAGGCAGACCTCGATGAAGTGGTTGCCGCTGCCCAGCGTGCCCAGGTGCTGGATGTGGTTGGTCTTGGCCAGCTTCGGGTAGTCGCGGCACAGCGCGGTGAACTCGGGCTCCAGCGCGGCCCAGGCGGTGTTCACCGAACCCGGCGGCTTCTGCCAGGCACCGGGGTCGCGGGAACCCGGCGTGCGGCCGTGCGGCACCGCGCGTTCGATCGCCGAGCGCAGCGGCGCCAGGTTGTCGGGCAGGTCAACGGCCGTCAGCGTGGTCTTGCAGGCCATCATGCCGCAGCCGATGTCCACGCCCACAGCCGCCGGGATGATGGCCTTGAGCGTGGGGATCACCGAACCCACGGTGGCACCGATGCCGAAGTGCACGTCGGGCATCGCCGCGATGTGATGGTGCACGACCGGCAGGCGCGCGGCGTTCTGCAGCTGGCGCCGGGCGGCGTCTTCCACCGGCACGCCGCGGGTCCACATCTTCAGCGGCACGCCGCCGCCGACTTCTTCGTGGAGGTGGTTCTGGTCCATGCCGGATTCTCCCCTTGCTCGCGCCGTCGAACGGCGGGCTCCGGCGCCAACCGAAGAGCGCCATCATGTCAGCCCCATTCAATGATTAGGTATTGAATCAAGCCTGCCCTGGCCGGTATCGGCCGGCAACACCCAGCACGCAAGCGCGCCCGCGCCTCTAGAATCCGGCCCGCCTGGGCCCGAGCACGCTGTCGGAGGCCGTCGAGGCGAACACTTCCATCGACTCAACCGAGAACTCGAGATTCATGGCAACTGCAAAGAAGGCAACCGCAAAGAAGGCCGTCGTCAAGGCCGCTCCGGCCAAGAAGGCCCCCGTTAAGGCCCTGGTCAAGGCGCCTGTGAAGAGCGCGGCCAAGACCGCCCCGAAGACGGTGGCCAAGACCGCCGCCAAGCCGGTCGCCGCGGCCCCGCTGAAGCCGGTGATCACCGGCGCGCTGAAGCCGATCAAGACCACCTTCAAGAAGACCTCGCTGATCGCCCATCTGGCCACGACCGCTTCGGTCGACCCGAAGGCTGCCAAGGCCGTCTTCGCCGCGCTGGAAGCGACCATCGTCGCTTCGATCGCCAAGAAGGGCGCCGGCGAGTTCACGCTGCCGGGCCTGTTCAAGGTCAGCTCAGTGCACGTGCCGGCCAAGAAGGCGCGTGTCGGCATCGACCCGTTCACCAAGGTGGAGCGCAAGTTCGCCGCCAAGCCCGCCACCACCAAGGTGAAGCTGCGCGCGATGAAGAAGCTCAAGGACGCCGCCCTCGCCTGAGCGACGGCTTGCGCTGCAAAAGGGCCCTGCGGGGCCCTTTTTTTGTGGCGCAGCCTTCAACCGGTTCAGTCGGCAGCGCCCAGGCGGTACCAGTCGATGCGCCGCGTGAGCATCATCACGCCCGCCACCGCCGCGAACAGCCCCACCGAGCCGACGAGCAGCGCCGTCTGCTCGCGCAGCAGCAACAGGTACAGCAGGCCGTACAACAAGGCCATGCCGGCGCCGAACAACCAGCCGTCGCGCGCGCGGCCGAACATGGCGCCGGCGTAGCTGCCGAGCAGCAGCACGCAGGGCACGGCCGCCGCGCCGTAGGCCAGGGCAAACGGCAGGTGCTCCGACAGGGCCAGCAGCAGCAGGAAGAACAGCGCCAGCACCAGGCCCATCAGCCCGTACTGCAGCGGATGCACACGGCGCACGGCGCCCCGTGCCAGCGTCTCGGCCAGGGCCACGGCGGCAAAGGTCAGTGCCACGAAGAGCAGGCCGTACTTGATGGCGCGGTCGGCCAGCACGTAGGGGTTCACGGGGTCGGCGAAGTTCACGGCCAGCGTGTCCATCGCCCACAGATTGGGTTTCTGATCGCCGGCCCGCTCCACCGGTTGTTCCGCGGCCTGCTCCACGGCACGCGAGGCCGTGCTCGCCAGCGCCGTGACCGCCCAGCGGGCCTGGAAGCCGTCGTCGCGCACCTCGCGCGACACCGGCAGGAAGCGGCCGCCGAACGAAGGGTGCGGCCAGTCCGCGTCCAGCGTCCAGGCCGTGCTGCTGGCAGCCGGCACCAGCGCCAGGTCGGCGGTGCCGACGAGGTCCAGCTCCACCCGGATCGCCAGCGGCGCCCCGTCGAGCGCCGAGGCCGGCAGTTCGGCGTGCAGCCCCTGCGCCCAGGTGGCCTGGTCGGTGCCGGGCCGCACGGCCAGCGCCTGACCCGCCAGCTGGATCTGCGCCGAACGCAGGCCGCGAACATCGGCCACCGCGACCCACACCGAAGGGTTCTCGCAGCGCACGCGCCCGCCGGCGTGCTGGGCCCTGGGCTGCAGCGGCGCTGGCTGCAACCAGCGCGCGTCGAGGCTCAGCTGGGCGTTGTAGCCGTTGACCTTGAACAGGCCGCGGTAGCGGTTGTCGGCACGCGCCTGGGCCGAAGCCACCAGTTCTGCCGGCACCGACTGCAGCACAAACGCCCGCCGCGAGACCTCGTTGCGCTGCTCCTTGCCGCTGCCGAGCACGAGATCCCATTCCTCCACGCAGCGCCGCTGCAGTACCGGCCCCATCAGGGCCTGGGCACCGGCGTAGGACTGCTGCACGCTGTCCACCGCCTGCCGCTGGTAGCCCTGGCGCTCGTCGACCAGCCAGCCGATGCGCGCCAGCACCGCACTCAGCAGCAACACCGTGATCAGCACCGCCACCATCTTCACCAGCACCGGATTTCGCATCGTTCCCGTCCCTTCCCGTCCCTTTGAGCAGATGCGGCCCAGTCTCAGGGGCGACGGTGAAGCGGCGATGGGCTCTGTGAAGCGGGTGTGAAGCCCGGCTCAATCCTCCGGCAACACGAACACGACGCGCAGGCCCGGCGTGGCCGGCTCGAAGCGCACCGAGCCGCCGTGCAGCCACAGCACCTGGCGCACGATGGCCAGCCCGAGGCCGCTGCCGCGGCTCTCACCGGTGCTGAAGAATCGCTCGCCCAGGCGCGGCAGGGCGTAGTCCGGCACACCGGGGCCGTGGTCGCGCAGCGACCATTCGAGCAGGCCGCCGGCCGAGCGCACCGCCACCTCCAGCGCCGAGCCCGGCGGCGCCTGCGCCAGCGCGTTCGCGACCACGTTCGAGACGGCCAGCCGCAGCCGCTCTGCGTCGCCCGCCACCACCGCCCGCGCCTCGGGCAGCCGCAAGCGCTCCTCAGCACCCTGCGCCTGCGCGGCCTCGCGCGCCAGCGCATGCAGGTCCACGGCCTGCCTCGACGGCAGGGTCCGCAGACTTTCGAGCTTCGAGAACTCCAGCATCTGCTCGACGATGCCTTGCAGCCGCCGCGCCTGCGTGTCCACCTGGCCGACGAAGCGGCGGCGGTCCTTCTCGGACAGATCCTCGTGCAGCAGTTCGGCGGCGCCCCGGATGGCCGCCAGCGGCGTCTTCAGCTCGTGGGTCAGCGCCCGCACGTGCTGCTCCAGCTGCTCGCGGCCCTCCAGGCGCTGCCGCATGCGGTCCATGGCCTGCGCCAGCTCACCCAGTTCGCCGCTCAGCACCGGCGGCGCGGGTGCGCGCCTGGGTGTCTCGTCTTCGGCGCCGACGGCCTGCGCGTAGTCGCGCAGGCGGCGCACCGCACGCACCGTCCACAAGGTGACCGCCACGCCGATGGCCATCGACAGGCCCAGCAGCAGCACGCCAGCCCAGAGCACCTTGCGCTCGGCGCGTGCGACAAACGGCATGATGCTGGCCACGGGCTTGCCCACCACCAGCACGCCCACCAGGCGGCCTTCGGCCTGCACCGGCGCGGCAACGTACATCACCGGGCTGTCGTCGGCGCTGTCGTTGCGGGCGCGGCTGGTGCGCGCACCGTACTCGCCGCGCAAGGTGAGCAGCACGTCGCGCCAGCGGGAGTAGTCCTGCCCCGTCGCCGCCGGCGTGCCGGAGTCGAGCACCACGCGGCCTGCGGCGTCGGTGACGATCACGTGCAGATCGAGCCGGGTCTTGTGCAAGCCCCAGATGCGCACGTCGACCTGGCGCGCCGCGTAATCGCGCACCGCATCGGCGAGCCGCCCGTCACCGAGCAGCCCGCCTTCGGGCAGAGCAGCGAGCTCCGGCGCAGCCACTTCCGCGAGCAGGTTCGCGGAGTCGACCATCAGGTCTTCTATCACCTCGCGTACGCTGGGCTTGATCTCGGTGACAAAGACCCGCAGCACGAAGAAGGCCGCCAGCCCCGTAATCGCGGCAAACGCGAACAGCAGCCGCAGGCCCAGGTGCATTCAGCGCGCTTCCTCGGCCAGCGTGTAGCCCAGCCCCCGGTGCGTGACGATGGCCTCGGTGTCGGCACGCACCTCGCGCAGCTTGGCGCGCAGCGTCTTCACATGCGTGTCGACCGTGCGGTCGGCCGCTTCGGCCTGCGCGCCCCACACGCGGTCCAGCAGCGCCTCGCGCGACAGGATGCGCCCACGGGCGGCCATCAGCTCGCGCAGCAGGCGGTACTCCAGCCGCGTGAGTGCCAAGGCGACCCCGTGGTAGTGGATGCGCTGGCCGGCCTCGTCGATCTCGAACACCGCCGATGAGGGCCGGGGCATCGCAGCGCGGCGCAGCAACGCGCGCACGCGGGCGACCAACTCGCGCGGGCTGAAGGGCTTGGGCAGGTAGTCGTCGGCGCCGGCTTCCAGGCCGAGCACACGGTCGATCTCCTCGCCCCGCGCCGTGAGCAGCAGCAGCGGCAGCGTCGAGACGCGGGTGTCGGCGTCGGCGCGCCAGCGCCGGCACAGGTCGAGGCCGTTGCCATCGGGCACGGCCACGTCCAGGATCGCGGCAGCGGGCCGGGCGCGGCGCAGCGCGGCTTCGGCCTGGCCCACCAGCGTCACGCTGTCGACCTCGAAACCCTCGCGTTCCAGCGCAAAAGCCACCGTGCCGGCGATCGCGGCATCGTCTTCCAGCAGCAGGATGCGCGGTTTCATCGTCGACGGCCTGGCGCGGATTCTGCGCCAACGCCTGCAGCCGGCCTCAGGCCGAATCACGCGCACGGAACGTGCTTGGGAGCGCGGATCAACCCGCAACTCGACAGCGATGCCCAAACAGAACGATCTATTGACCGCCCTGGACGTGCGCAGCAGCGCCATTCATGGGCGCGGCGTGTTCGCGAACCGCGACATCCCGACGGGTGCGCAGATCGGCCGCTACAGCGGCAAGCGGCTCGCCGGCGAGGCGGAACGCCCCAGCCTGTCCAACGCGGAGCCGACGTATCTCTTCGCGCTGTCCGACGGCTCGCTGATCGACGGCGCCCGCGGCGGCAATGCCACGCGCTTCATCAACCATTCGTGCGTGCCGAACTGCGCGGCTTTCGAGGTCAGGCTCGGCCGGGGGCTGGCCATCGTGATCGAGGCCGCCCAACCGATTCCGCAGGGCCAGGAACTGCTCCTGGACTACGCCCTCGACATCGCGGGCGCGGACACCGCGCTGTACACCTGCCGCTGCGGTGCGCGTGGCTGCCGCGGCACGATGGCGGGGGAAAGCACCACCTGATCACGCGCATCTTCTCGAGATGAGCAACAGCAGGATCTCGGCCGTGCGCCGCTTCCAAGGCGCGGCCAGCCAAAGAAAAAGGCCACCGCTTGCGCGGTGGCCTTGAATGTTTGGCGGAGTGGACGGGGCTCGAACCCGCGACCCCCGGCGTGACAGGCCGGTATTC